>Ga0207001_1002_pt1 | contig 206955 bp, 182 predicted proteins | sample Alteio_BWMinCont_91_FD_153481 | JGI IMG/M metagenome (GOLD analysis project Ga0207001, IMG submission 153481) | Enriched cells from forest soil in Barre Woods Harvard Forest LTER site, Petersham, Massachusetts, United States -... | ecosystem: Environmental > Terrestrial > Soil > Temperate forest... | reverse complement strand
ACATGTTGCAACGATAGCGGGACATCCAGCAGCGATAACGGCGGCAGAAATAGCAGCGGTAGCGCCAGTAGCACTAGCTCGAGATGCAGCAATAGCAGAAAGAGATGCAGCGCGAGGCGAAAGAGATGCACGTGATGTAATCATAGCTGGACATGTTGCAACGATAGCGGGACATCCAGCAGCGATAACGGCGGCAGAAATAGCAGCGGTAGCGCCAGTAGCACTAGCTCGAGATGCAGCAATAGCAGAAAGAGATGCAGCGCGAGGCGAAAGAGATGCACGTGATGTAATCATAGCTGGACATGTTGCAACGATAGCGGGACATCCAGCAGCGATAGCGGCGGCAGAAGCAGCAGCGGTAGCACCAGTAGATGCTGCTAGACTTTTAGCAATAGCAGAAAGAGATGCGGCACGAGCAGCAGCACCAGATCCAGGAGCAATAGCAGCAGCTGTTGCAGTAGTAGCAGTTGCTAGAGACGCAGCATTAGCTGATGCAGCGGCCAAGGCAGCTGAACGAGATACAGCTAGAAATGATGCGGCAGCTAAGGCAGCTGAACGAGATGCAGCTTTAGGTGCAAAAGCTGCAACTGAAGGTGCATTGGCTGCTGCAAGAGCAGAAGGAGCCGCAGCAGCTGCAAATGCCGCAGCCTTGACTGGACGGGTCGGTGTGTTAACTGGTGAAAAAGCTGCAGCACAGGCAGCGGCGGCGCAGAGAGAGGCAGAACGAAATACTGTACAAGCAGCGCTGGCAGATGCTGAAAGGAGACTTCAATATGGACACGGATTGTAAGAGAAACTAATTAAATCAATTAGTTTAGACCTAAAGGAGCTATTTAAAGAAAGGGGATCTAACAGATCCCCTTTTTGTTTGACTTAATTTAATTATTATTTGCTTATAAACTAAAAGAATAAAACGCTCCCAACCCATAACTATAGCTATTTTTTAACTTAACTCTTTGAGGTGTTGCTGCAGGTTGATTTTGAACCAAGTTAAACTTTGTTTTTTCCCAACCTACCAAAGCACGAACGCCCCAGCAATCATTGATCATGTGTTGAACACCCGCCCCGAGTCTCAATACACTTTTGTGTTTGTTAAAAGTTCGTGCTGGCGAAATTCCATTGGCAAGAACATCGTATTGTTTAAGACTGGCTTTCAAGTGAGCTATACCAACATAACCTAGAAGATGAAGATTACATTCATTGAAAATGGGTAGAAAACCGACTAGATCAGCGTGAGGTCCACGAAATCTTGCTGAAGAGTTAGTTTTAATAGGGGGAGTTCCTAGTGTTACTGTGCGGCTTTTGTTTGTTGTAGTTTCATAACCCAATTCAATACCCAAAAAATCGCAAAACTTAATACCCGCAAAAAGATTAGCTTGAGGATAATTTTTCTTGAATCGTTTATTTCCAAAATGATGCCCGAATTTTACATGACGTATTTGAACATCCGCACCCACATAAGGACTTACATTCCAGTCAATGTCAGCAGTAGCTGCAGTACTGGCTGTTAGCGCAATTAAAGAAGCAGCTGAAGCAGCTAATAATGTTGATTTCTTCATATTTAACTTCATGTTTAAGTTCTCCTGACTGTTCAAACTCAAGTAAAATAATGTGACTTACAAAGCATCTTGTTACTTAACTAATTTTTATAAAACTTTATAAAAATAGCAAGTAACCCATACATATAAGGTATTACACACATTGTCTTTTGTATATACCATGACAGAAAACCTCTTCGCAAACTTTTTCACACTATAATGTTTTGGTCGTCCAGCGAGAAAAACATGTTTTAGGTGCGCCTGTTAATTAAAACAGAATAATAATCTGTATAACTTCCTTAATTAATGATATGATGCCTTAAGGCTTTGAAGAGAAGAAGTTACATTAATAATTTAGTCGATTGACTTATTTTTTTAGTTTTTAAAATTATTTTAAAGAGGAGATTATTATGGCTGCAATTTCACCAACATTATCAGTAGCAGAGAGAGCACTTCTTGCTAACATACCTACTACATGGCCTGCTGAAGCCAGAAGTTTATTGGTTGTGCTAAAAGCGTTGCAAGAAAGCACTGAATTGGAACGAGATGCTGCTCTTGCAGGTGTAACAGCGCTTGATTCAGTGATAGCAGAGCATGTAGCGACAGCAAAAACTAATGTATTAACGATAGAAGGTGACAGAGATGAGGCTAGAAGAGAGAGAGATGCAGCGCTTGGTGATCTGTTAGTCAGGACGGACGAAAGAGATGCAGCTCAAGCAAATGTATTGGCACGTGATGCGGTGATAGCGGGGCATGTTGCAGCGATAGCGGCAGAAATTGCAGAAAGAGATGCAGTAATTGCAGAAAGAGATGCACATGCAGCGACGATAGCAGGACACGCTGTAGCGATAGGTGCGGTAGATGCTGCGAGACTTGCAGCTATTGGGGAAAGAGATGCAGTAGTTGCAGAAAGAGATGCAGCGAGAGCTGAGGTAGAAGAGCTAAGAATTGAAAGATTTGAAAGAGGTGTTGAAAGAGACTTATTGAAAGCCAGAGCAGATGAAACAGATGCAGTGAGAGCTGAATTATTAGCATCGAGAGTTGAAGTAGTAAAGCTAAGAGTTGAAATAAGAGAGGCTAATGCAAGACTGCAGGCTGAAGCAGCTAGGAGGAAAGCTCTGGAATTGACTGGGAACACAAGTATTTTAACTAGTGCAACAGCAGCGACAACAGCAACAACAGAACCAGGTGCAACAGTAGCTGCACAATCAACTAGTGTTGCAGGAATAGCTGTAGGGAGAGCACTGATAGCAAAACCATAAGTTTACCGTATCTAAATTGAATCAATTAATTTAGAAGTGACTTTTACAAATAAAGGGGGCTCTTTAATCAGGCCCCTTTTTTGTTTTGGGCTTAATTCAATTTTTTATTTATTACTGAGGCGTAAGTTACAGATATTACATACGTTTTCTATGTACCACTACAGCGGCCTCTTCGCAAACTTTTTCTCTATGCAGACTGAACCCATTTCTGGTAGTATTTGACTTTCTTACGGAATCTATTGGAATTCATCTTTAGGGAATTTATTAGGGTTCACCCTTAGGAATTTATTGGAATCTACGAGATCATTATGGGCTCCATTTTGAGGAAGACCTACAACAAACAAAAAATGAAAACTGGAGTATAGTCGGACATGAATGCTGACGAAATGGACGTGGGGCGTAGGCGGTTTTTAACAGCAGCCACTTCTGTGATTGGGGGTGTAGGAGCCGCGTTTGTTGCCTATCCTTTTTTGGCGTCTTGGTCGCCCAGTGAAAAAACCCGAGCTTTAGGCGCTCCCGTTGAAGTTGATTTAAGTAAACTTGAGCCTGGCCAAAAGATTACCATTGCCTGGCGAGGTAAGCCCGTTTTCATTGTTAATCGAACCAAAAATTATTTAGATCATTTAGCGGCGGTGAACAATGATGTGTTGAGAGATCCATTGTCCGAAGAACCTCAACAACCACCTTATGCGACCAATGCTTATCGATCAATCAAAGAAGATATATTGGTTGTCATTGGTATTTGTACTCATTTAGGATGTGTACCGCTTTTTAAGCCGGAAGTCGGTGTTATTGATTCCAGTTGGGAAGGAGGATTTTTTTGTCCTTGTCATGGTTCAAAATATGATTTGGCGGGGCGAGTTTATAAAGGTGTTCCTGCGCCACTGAATTTAGTTGTACCTCCATATAAATATAAAAGTGATACGATTATTGTTGTGGGAGAAGATAATCAGCAAGGAGTGGCTTAATGGGCATGAGTTGGGCGACTAGAGCTCTAACCGGCAGTCTAAAATGGATAGATGATCGTTTTCCTTTAACCAAGTTATGGAATGAGCATCTTGCAGAATATTATGCCCCTAAAAATTTTAATTTTTGGTATTACTTTGGTTCACTCGCTCTGGTTGTTTTAGCAAATCAAATTATCACTGGCATTTGGTTAACGATGAGTTATACCCCCACTGCAGAAGGCGCCTTCGATTCTGTTGAATATATTATGCGTGATGTTCCTTATGGATGGTTAATTCGTTATTTACATTCTACAGGTGCTTCGTTTTTCTTTATTGTGGTGTATCTTCATATGTTCCGTGGGCTTCTCTATGGATCCTATAAAAAACCTCGAGAATTAATTTGGCTTTTAGGAATGCTGATATTTCTTTGTTTGATGGCAGAAGCTTTTCTTGGTTATTTATTACCTTGGGGAAATATGTCTTTTTGGGGAGCGCAAGTGATTACCTCGCTTTTTGGTGCCATTCCTTATTTTGGCGAAGGCTTAGTTGAGTGGCTGCGAGGAGATTATAATATTACGGGTGTTACTTTAAATCGTTTTTTTGCGCTTCATGTGGTATTTGTGCCTTTATTATTTATAGGATTAGTTATTTTTCATATTATGGCATTACATGAGGTAGGATCTAATAATCCAGATGGCGTTGAAATAAAAAAACATAAAGATAAAAATGGTAGACCTTTAGATGGGATCCCTTTCCAGCCTTATTATACGGTTAAAGATATGTTTGGGGTTGCCGTGTTTTTATTAATTTTTTGTGCAGTTGTATTTTTTGCACCCGATATGGGTGGATATTTTTTAGAACATCCCAATTTTGAACCTGCCGATCCTTTAAAAACACCCACTCATATAGCCCCGGTTTGGTATATGACACCTTATTACGCCATTTTAAGGGCTATCCCCAATAAATTATTAGGGGTTATTGCCATGTTTTCTTCGATTGCATTTTTCTTTCTTTTACCCTGGTTGGATCGTTGTCCGGTTAAATCTATTCGGTATCGAGGGGATATTTATAAAATTGCCTTAAGCTTATTTGTGATAAGCTTTTTGGTGTTAGGGTATTTAGGATCTGTTCCTCCTTCTCCCATTTTAACCATTGTGGCGCAATTTTCATCATTGGTTTATTTCTCATTTTTCTTATTGATGCCGTTTTATACCCGATCAGAAAAAACCAAGCCTGTACCAGAGAGGATTCGGGGCTGATGGTAAAGAAAGCATTGTTAGTGCCCTCTATATTATTATTTATATTGTTAATACCCTTTACTTTGGGTGCAAGTGAAGAAAATATAAAATTAGACAAAGCAAACATTGATTTAACTGATCAAGCCTCTTTGCAACGAGGTGCAAAATTATTTATGAATTATTGTTCAGGGTGTCATAGCTTAAGAATGGTAAGATATGAAGGCATGGCACAGGATGTTGGTATTGTTGATGCGAAAGGACAAGTATTAGAAAAAATAGTTAAAGACAATTTAATTTTTGGTGATCAAAAAATTTCAGATCCTATCTTGGCTGTTATGCCTAAAGCAGATGCCACCAACTGGTTTGGTGTGCCGCCACCTGATTTATCTTTGGTATCGCGTTCTAGAGGGGTGGATTGGTTATATTCTTATTTACGTTCTTTTTATCAAGATGCCACTAAGCCTTGGGGTGTCAATAATCTTGTGTTTCCAGATGCTGCTATGCCGCATGTTTTGTTATCGTTACAAGGATTACAAGTAAGAGTCAATGATCATTTGGAACTTAAAATTCCAGGTAGTCTAACGACACAAGAATATGATATGGCCGTGCGTGATCTGGTCAATTTTCTTGCATTGATGGGAGAACCCACACAATTAAAACGTGAACGATTGGGTGTTTGGGTCTTATTGTTTTTAGGTATATTTTGTCTTTTTGCTTGGTTGTTAAAACGAGAATATTGGAAAGATGTTCACTAGTTTAAATTTTATGGAGTAAAACTTATGTCTGTAGCGCCGAATAAACGATCCATTATGACCTTGTATTCTGGGGCTACCGATCTGTTTAGTCATCGAGTACGTATTGTGTTGGCAGAAAAAGGAGTTACCGTCGATATCATCAATGTTGATACGGCACCTAAAGCTCGTGAAGAACTGGCTGAAATTAATGCTTACGGCAGTGTGCCGACTTTGGTTGATCGGGAGCTCATTTTATATCCTTCTGAAAATATTATGGAATATTTAGATGAGCGGTTTCCTCATCCGCCTTTAATGCCGGTATATCCTGTTGCCAGAGGACGAAGTCGTTTAATGATATATCGAATAAATCGAGATTGGTGTTCTTTGGTGGATATTATTTTACAAAGTGAAGACAAAATCCAAGTGAAGCAAGCTAGAAAAGAATTGAGTGATAGTATAACGAGTATCAACCCAGTTTTTTCAGATATGCCATATTTTTTAAGTGAAGAATTTTCTTTGGTGGATTGTTGTATTGCACCTTTATTATGGCGGTTACCCATGTTAGAGGTGGAACTCCCTGTTCAAGCTAAATCGGTGTTAGAGTACGCGGATAGGATTTTTAAACGAGAAGCATTTATTGCGAGTTTAAGCAATATGGAACGTGAGATGAGACCACAGAGTAAAGAGAGTTAATCATGACTTCCACCCGACCTTATTTAATTCGTGCATTTTATGATTGGATAGTCGATAACGCTTGTACCCCCCATATTGTGGTGAATGCGACCATTCCAAAGGTTGATGTCCCTTTAGACTATGTGGATGGGGGACAAATTGTTTTGAATATCTCGCTTTCTGCGGTACAAGGATTAACTTTAGGTAACCAAGCGATAGATTTTAAAGCACGATTTGGCGGTATGATTCGGAATGTTCATGCGCCTATTAGTTCTATTATGGCAATTTATGCTAAAGAAAATGGTCGTGGTATGGTATTTACGGAAGAAGATGCTGATCTGCCTTTACCACCTTCTGATTCAACCCCTGGAGAGGGAGAAGGAAAACAACAAAAGGGTGGAAAAGGTGGAAAGGGTGGTAAAACTGCAGGAAAACCGCATTTAAAGATTGTTAAGTAACCGGGCGGGGCCCTGTCCTCACCCAAAAAATCAAAATTCCTATCTAATTTGATTCACTGGGTTCAAAAATTTGAATAATTTTTTCAACGCCTGTTACTTGCTGAGCGATGTCTGTTGCTGCCATGGCTTCTTCTGATGTTGTAAGTCCCATTAAAAAGACAATGCCATTTTCTGTAATGACTTTAACACGAGACGGTTTAACTCCCTTGTTGCTTAACATTTTGGCTTTAATTTGTGTTGTGATCCAAGTATCTTGAGAACGTATTGAGAGAGGTACAGGTTCTTCGACAGTGAGTTCATTGTGTACTCGTCGAACTTTTGCGATATTACTGACTGCTTGCTCTGCTTGTTGTTTTAAATCTTCAGTGGGTGTTTGTCCAACCAAAAGCAAAACATTATTGTAGCTGACGGCGGTGATATGACTATCCTTCCATAAAGGTTTATTTTCACTGAGTGCATGCAAGGCTTTAAATTCGATGGCTTGATCATCCACCACTGTGCCGGCAGTGCGTCTATCATGTGCAACGATAGCACCGGTTGCAGCACAGGGGACTATGGCGGCACCACAACCCTGTAATAATATTATGATTGCACAAGTAGTAAGGGTTAAAAAAAACCGAATGGTTATAAGCATATAAATACTCCTAAAATTTGTATAATCAAATCAAATCGAATCAAAAGCATTTTGGATCCATTCTAGGTATGGTTTACCTGGCAAACTATACGGCTTGTTACTTTGATCTGTGACAGCAATCACATCAAATCTGCAAGGTAGAGATCTGAACTCACGATGTCCATTTAAATAATACTGGGCGGTACGGGTAAGTTTTTGTTGTTTGCTAAAAGTAACACTCTCAGCAGGAGTTCCAAAAAAGGTATTTTTTCGATAACGAACTTCAATAAAAACCAATTCGTTTTTATGTTTCCCGATGATATCTATTTCACCCATTTTGCATTGAAAATTTTGTTGCAAAATTTCTACGCCATGACTTTGCAAATGCAATGCTGCCATTTTCTCAATTTCGCTGCCTTTTGAACGAGGGGTGGGGTCAGATCCAAAAAGTTTACCACCCTTATAAGGTGGTGAACTTTTTGGATCTGACCCCTTTAATAGGGGACTGGAACGCCCTGTACAAATTTTGCGCATACTAACTGTCGTTTTACATGTTGTTGTCTGTTAAGGATAAGGGTTCCTGTTACCCCTGTCACTGTTTTTAAAGCTCGGGAATGACTTAATTCAGATGCTAATTGATAGGCATCCATCCCTAAAGCAAAATATCGGGGTGAATACGAATAACTGCTTGACCATGATTTTGCTGCAGTTCGTTTTGCTTCTTGAAATTGATCTGCTTGTAATATCCAAGGCATATCACAGAAAATAATGCCGTTTAAATTTTGATCTTTACTGGCTGTTGGGGTCCCACTATACACAGTTGATGTTGAATAAACCGGAATATTGTCGGCGTGATATTGATCCAACAAAGGCTTAATTTGTCGAGCATTGTCGGGGGTGGTTGGCATAAAGATCATATCGATATCACGGCGTTGATTTCCTGGGTTCTCTGAATTTCCTTCAGTGCTTAAGAGTTTGCGTACAGAAGCATCAAGATTATGACCTGGGATGAATGATTGTAAACCTATGAGGGTTCCTCCTTGTTTTTCCCAATAGTGCGTGAATGCTTTTGTCATTCGTTGTCCCCATTCACCTTTAGGGACCATAATGACTGCACGTTGATATCCTTTGTTTCGAGCATGTCTAACAGCAGCAAAGACTTCATCTTCAGGGAGCAGCCCAAATTGATATAATTGACCGGGTAAACTGCGTTGTTCTGACATAGTATTTAACGCTAAAACGGGGATATCTAAATTTATGCTAGCAATAATTTCAACTTCTGATTTAGTTAATGGGCCCACAATAATATCAGATTGTTCAGCGATCGCTTTTTGATAGGCTTCGAGAACAGCACTGCCATCCCCGGTATCGTAGACTTGAATAGTAGGATCAAGCGATTTATTTTGTAGATTTTTATAATAAGCAGCGAGAAATCCATCCCGAATAGTTTTAGCAGAATCAGAAAAGGAACCTTGGAGAGGTAGTAACAGTGCGATGCGTTTGCCATTGCCACTTCCCACTCTAAGAGTATTTTCTGGTTCAATACCCATAGAAGTCATAAGAGATTTTAGAAGCGTTAAGGCGTGTTTGGTATCTTCTTTAAGTAGGGATAGCCGAATTTGAAGAATTTGTTTGTGAACGTTGGGATCTTCCTCGATTGACAAGACCTCACGCAAAATACGCGAGGCAGAATGTGTTTGGCCCACGAGAATTAATTGTTCTGTCGCTTGCAATCGATAATGTACAGAAAGAGGAGGTTGGGATTCGCGTGCTAGCTTTAAGTAATTAGCAGCTTCTGCGATGCGCTGTTCGGAGTTGAGTTTAGAAGATTTACTAAGATTGTTTGAACAGCCAACCAGAGTAACCAGCGTTGCAAGCATGACAAGCTTTAAGGAGGCGAACAAGAAGGCTTTATTATTCATGAGATAGAATTTACTGTATAAAGGAATAAATTACAACTCTTTAATAAGCCAACTGGTTTTCTTATAAAAAAAGTTCGACTTTTATAATGATAAGCTGTATCCTCGTGACCGAAGGTTGTAATTCTATCATTGTGTATATTTGCACATAAAATGATTGTTACCTAACTGTTTTTGATAGTGCACCATTTATCAACTGGGTCCTGTATTAGTTAATTGGGACGGTGTGGTAATGTTGTTAAAATTTTAAAGTTCGAAGAGGGAACTATTTTATGAAATTAATAAAAAAGTATTCAGTACAATTTTTAACACTGATGTCGCTTGTGGTTATAACAACGGTCAGCACAGCGGAAGAATGTCCTTTTGATGGATTTTATACAGGTTTATCCGCAGGGGGCTCATTTTTGAATGGGCATGAAAATGTAGAGCAAACTGGAACATCTTTTTCTTCGTTTGCAAAAACAAACATCATGTTCGCTAATTCTTCAAGGAGAGGATTAGTAAAAAATTCATTAGCAGGTTCTGTATTTTTGGGGTACGGTTTATCGAGAGATTTCGTTTACTTAGGTGTAGAGGGGTTTATTAAAGGAGCGCGGGCGAAAGTAAAAACCCATGATATAGTACGCAATACTCAACTTGATACTACAGGAGTTCTGGCTCCGCTAAATAGGAGAGTTGTAACTGATACTCAAACTAAATTAAAACCTTGGGAATTTGGGGTGGATCTACGTCCCGGTGTTTTGTTGAATTCAGAAACTTTATTATATGGAAGAGTCGGTATTACTTGGAATAAACTTTCGCTTGTGTCAACTCAAAATTTTACTTTTGATGTTCAGAAACCAGGACCTACGCCTGTTACTCTACCTGCTTTTTCTCAAGCTTTAAGTAAACGTAAACACAATTCGGCGTTAAGATTAGGTGTTGGTTTAGAACGACAAGTTTGTGAAAACTTGACCATTAGAGCTGATTATATCAATACTAGGTATCGCAAAGCTCATATTTCGGGTAGTACCACTGTACAGGATGTAAATGTTCGTTTTCCAGGGGATAATTTTAGTAGAACAGTCTTAAATGATTTTAAAATCAGAAAATTAGCAACTAATACTGTCATGTTAGGGTTATCTTACTATTGGTAAACTAACCTTATTGTTGACATAGATGTTATTAGATTTTAAATTTTAATGAAATCTAGCTTTGCTTTCAGCCACTGCTGCTCTTGCATCTGCAGCTGCTTTTTCAGCATTTGCAGCAGCCAGTGCAGCTTGAAGATTTCTTACTTCTGCCTCGCGAGCTGATACTAATTGCTTAGTGTGTGTTAATGCTCCTTGGAGTCCTGAAATTGTTTCAAGATGACGGTCTATTGTTGCCCCACGCGCTTTTATTTCTGCATCCCGTGTCGTAAGATGGGCTGTCATCTCTCTATCTTTTGCGGCTAAAGCTCCTTGGAGTCCTGAAATTGTTTCAAGATGACGTTCTATTGTGTCCCCACGCGCTTTTATTTCTGCATCCCGTGTCGTAAGATGGCCTGTCATTTCTCTCTCTTTTGCGGCTAAAGCTTCTTTGAGCCCTGAAATTGTTTCAAGATGACGGTCTATTGTGTCCCCACGCGCTTTTATTTCTGCATCGCGTGTCGTAAGATGGCCTGTCATTTCTCTCTCTTTTGCGGCTAAAGCTTCATGGAGTCCTGAAATTGTTTCAAGATGACGGTCTATTGTGTCCCCACGCGCTTTTATTTCTGCATCGCGTGTCGTAAGATGACCTGTCATTTCTCTCTCTTTTGCGGCTAAAGCTTCTTCAGCTACAGCTTTTTCGTTGCGAGCTTTTTCAAAGGCTTCTTGAGCAACTTTTAATTTTTGATTGATATCTTTTAAAGTCTCTTGTTTTATTGAAGCTTCTCTACGAAGGTCAGCCAATTCTCTTTCTGGAGATTCATTTTTAAAATCAATCTTATCAGAAGTCCTTTTGGGGTCTCCACTAGTAGTGGTAGTAGGGGGAGATTTTATAACTCCCATCATTTTCACTTGTTGTTCCTGCAGTTTATTAGATGTGAATTGAATTGCTTCGCTGACAGCAGTTTTGCTACCTTTACCTCTCCAACGGAGTGTAAAGAAAGGGTAGACCATAGATCCGGAACCATTCCAAACAGCTACAATATTTTCGAGATGGGGACGAAGTTTGGGATTATAATCTTCACTATTAAGAAACTCATCGACTAGAGCTCTTGATTGTCGGGGGGCTATTCCAGTTAATGCTTTAATTTTATCATCTAAAGTAAAATCTTTTAAATCTATGAAATCATGGAGTGCTTTAATTAGAAGGGGCTTATCTACTGGATACAACAGGTTATGTTTCTCTACTTTTGAGGTTATTGATTGTTTTATATCATCTGCAGTCATCATGGCTAATTCTCCGTTAATTCCTCTTAATAAATTTCTCTTGAAGTTTTACTTGAAACATTGTCCTTAAATATTTATGATTCTTTTTTTTAACTAAAGTTCCATAAGCGTGTAAATGCTTGTTAAATATTGTAAATTGTAATAGATTGTAATTTATGACAAAAAAAGGCGTGCTGTATATCGTTGCAACTCCGATTGGCAATCTCGAGGATATCAGTCTTCGGGCAATCGGAGTATTACAATCAGTGGATTTTATTGCAGCTGAGGACACTCGACATAGCCAAAAATTATTAGCGCACTTAGGGATAAAAAACACGCTGATTTCTTTGCATGATTATAACGAGCGGAGTCAGTCGGGAGAACTTCTAGAAAAAATAACTCAAGGTGCAAGTCTTGCGCTGATTTCAGATGCAGGAACGCCATTAATTAGTGATCCGGGGTATGTTCTAGTACAAATGGCTCATGTTCAGGGTATTCGAGTGGTCCCCATTCCTGGAGCTTGTGCTTTAATTGCTGCACTATCTGCGAGTGGTTTGCCGACTGATCGATTTGTCTTTGAAGGATTTTTACCTGAAAAGCCTAATGCAAGACGCAAAGCCTTAGAACATTTAAAACTTGAAACACGAACATTAATATTTTATGAAGCGCCTCATCGAATTTTAGAATCTTTAAGAGCATTGGTAGAAATATTAGGAGGAGAGCGCGAAGCGACTCTGGCACGTGAATTAACCAAAACTTTTGAAACTATTCGTTTTGGGACACTGGCCGAATTATTAGGTTGGGTTGAAAATGATGTTAATCAAACTCGAGGTGAAATCGTATTGTTAGTCAAAGGTGCCAAAGCACCAGATAAAACAGAGTTGACCGCTGAATCTTTGCATATATTAAAAATTTTAATGACAGAATTATCGCTTAAAGATGCAGTGGGCTTAACTGCTAAAATGACTGGGATCCAAAAACAATTGTTATACAAATCGGGCTTGGATTTATCGAAGTCCTAAGAATATATCAAAAAATCGCATGGCTGTTTTAGAGGCAAAACGATTTTCTGCATTTTGCAGGATAACGATACCAACTTGATGTTCTGGTAAAAATGCAACAAAGTTAGTGAAGCCTTTTAACCAACCTCCATGAAAAACTAATTTTTGTTGATTAAATTGTAAGATTCGCCATCCTAAACCATATTGAGCATTTTTAATGCGTTCTCGTGGACCGTCATAGGAGCCTAAGCTATTTCTGGGTGTTGGAATTAAGGGTTGGTGTAAGCGCGCTAAGGCTTGGTTATTGAGGATATGAGGAAAACTTCCCATCTGTGCTTTTAAAAAAGTTGCCATATCTCGAACGGAGGAGTTTACCCCGCCAGCGGGTGCAACTGCATAATAGCCTTTTGAATAAATAGGACAACACTGAAAGATTCCTTTTTTATGTTTAACATGTGGAGAAGCTCGGTTTTCAGTTCGCATTAAACCTTCGTAAGTAGAGGTTGTGCGTGTCATGTTTAAGGGCTTTAGCAAGTAATTGGCTAAGGAATCGTGAAAAGTTTTACGGGTAGTGGCCATGGTGATTTCACTAATTAAACTAAACATGGCGTTGTTGTAGTCATATTTTTTTCCGATTGCCGATCTAACGGGTGTTGTTTGTAGCGTGCGGATAATTCGTGAATGGGGGGCATGGGATTCAATAAGATTGTTGAATCCAGCTCTTGGCAGTCCTGTTGTATGGCTTAATACATGTTTAATTGTCAGAGATTTTGGTTGTTTAGCCCCTTTTAAAGTAAAATTTGGCAAATAATGTTCGACGGGATCATTGATATTCAAAAGACCTTGGTTTTGTAAAATGGTTGCTAATGTGGCTGCGATGGGTTTAGAAACTGAACCCAATTGAAATACAGTGTCTAAATCAATTTTTTCTTTTTTCCCTAAGGCACGGACACCATAGCCATTCATAAATACCACTTGATTTTTGTAGACAATTGCGACAGCACATCCTGGAACACGATTTTGTTTAATAGCTTTTATGAGATGTTGTTCAAATTTAGAAATAACAGCAGAAATATTTTGAGGTGCCGGGGATTGAGGAGCTGAGGATAATTGGCTCGGAACAGGCGATAGTTTGTGGATTACTGGTAATGGTTTTTGAGAAACAGACGACAGTTTGTGAACTGTAGGAGATAGTTTTTGAGGAATAGGTGATACTTTGCGGACCACAGGTTTTTTTTGAGAAGCAGGGGATAGTTTGCGAATCATGGGTTTTTTTTGAGAAACGGGAGACATTTTGTTGATCACAGGCGGTTTTTTTTGAGGCGTGGATGATGATGGCTGAGCCTCCGCCTTTGTTTCTATAAGACCTATCATACAGACAGCTATTATAATAAGGCTCTTCCATGTATGAGCCAGATGCAAAGATTTCATCAATTTCACTTTTTCATCCAATTTGTATTTTTTTTAATTCTAGCATGAAAATTAAGATGTTGTTAATTACGTTACTACCCTATATCCTTGTCTTGGGAGTTGGCTAGGCAGTCGCTCTATCTCTTGAAGATAGGGAGGAAAGTCCGGGCTCCACAGGGCAGAGTGCCAGGTAATGCCTGGGAAGCGTGAGCTTACGGAAAGTGCAACAGAAAGTATACCACTTGCAATTTAACCATTGCGAGAAAGGGTGAAATGGTGCGGTAAGAGCGCACCGCATGGGTGGTAACACGCCATGGCTCGGCAAACCCCACTCGGAGCAAGACCAAATAGAGATCCTTCAGTGTGGCCCGCATTGGATCTGGGTAGGTCGCTTGAGACGTATGGTGACGTACGTCCTAGATGAATGGCTGTCCACGACAGAACCCGGCTTATCGGCTGACTCCCTTTTTATTTACTTATTAATTGCACCCATTATTTTTGTTTTTGAAAACCGATCATAAATCGTTAGTTTGTCTTTATCGAAAAATAACCATAAAAATCCCATTCCAAAAAATAATAAAGAGGGAATTGCTAAAATAAATCTTAGTAGTGCTTGTGGATAAGAAAGAGGGCGTTCATCTTGTGTTAATAAATGTAATTTCCAAGCTTTCATGCCTATTGTTTGACCACCATGACACCAAAAACCAATAAAAAAGAGAGCAATGAGGGTAATTAAAAATATCTGATAGTAGATATTACCGGGAAAGATGGGTTTGCCTTTGGTAAAAATAAGGGCAAATCCGGTACCGATTAAAAGAATGGCAAGAATAAGAATGCCATCATAAAACATGGCAGCTAAACGTTTATAAAAGGGTGGGTGATTAAAATTAACCATTTTATACAGGCAAAGAGAATAAAAATATAATTAATGGTGCCGGGAGAGAGAATCGAACTCTCACAATGTCGCCATTACCAGATTTTGAGTCTGGCGCGTCTACCAGTTCCGCCATCCCGGCTTTTTAACGTTGAGGGGGCATTCTAACAAATTGTGAGCTTTTATGGTAGAATCAATCTCAATGAAAATCGAGACATTTTGTTTTTTAACTATCTAAGAGCCTTTTCCTTAAGTTCCCTCTCAGTGTTTTACGGGGGAGGGCTAGGGTGGGGGCGCGTTACAAAGAGGAATAGAAAATGGGACAAAAATTAATATTGGTTTTAAGTTTATGGATAATGACAACAGTCGCGATTGCTGAAGGGAGTGGGAGTGCTCCTGCAGATTCCGGTTCAGGTGCTTTGGCGCAAGGACTCATGTTGGCGGGATTTGTTGCTATTTTTTACTTTCTTATTTTACGACCACAAAATAAACGTGCTAAGGAACATCGGGATTTAATCACGAATCTTGCAAAAGGGGATGAAGTCATCACAACAGGTGGCATACTTGGAAAAATTCATCGCATAACGGACAATTTCTTTGTGATCATGGTTGCTGAAGGAATTGAAGTTGCTGTACAAAAACAAGCAATTGCCAGTGTGTTACCAAAGGGCACTTTAAAATCAATTTAAGGGAAAAATAATGTCACACTTTCCACGGTGGAAATATTATTTATTGGCTGTTGTTTTATCCCTAGGACTTATTTATGCTTTGCCGAATGTGTTTGGGGAAGATCCGGCTGTACAAGTTCAAGGCTTAAATGGTCAAACACTTTCACCAACAATTAAAGACAAGGTTGAAGAGCTACTTAAAAAAGCAGATATTTCAGCTAAATCCATTGTCTGGCAGACGGGAGAGCTATTAGTTCGATTAAGGGATCCTGAAAGCCAATTAAAGGCCAAAGAAATTATCAAAGAGGGATTAGGAGGATCCTACAGTGTTGCCTTAAATCTTGCACCATTAACTCCTGCTTGGTTAGAAGCTTTAGGGGCCAAACCCATGAAACTTGGATTGGATTTAAGGGGAGGGGTTCACTTTTTGATGGAAGTGGATGTGAATTCCATTATTACTCGCCGTTTAGAGGGGTATTATTCGGAGATCCCCAAAAATTTACGTGCAGCAAAAATTCAATATACACGTATTGAGCGCAAACCAAATCAGATTATTCAATTAGAGTTTGCCAACGAAGGAGAACAGGATAAAGCCTATTCTTTATTGCGAGATCAACGAGAACTCAGTTTGGTGAAAGCGCAGGAAAATAATCAATTTGTTATTCAAGCCAGTTTAACACCCGATGTGATTCGAGAAATTCGTAATGATACCATTGAGCAAACAACAACAATTCTTCGTAATCGTGTCAATGAATTAGGGGTTGCAGAAGCAATTGTTCAGCGACAAGGCTTAAATCGAGTGGTGGTGCAATTACCTGGCATTCAAGATACTGCCTATGCAAAAGAAATTTTAGGAAAGACGGCAACGCTAAAATTTTTGATGCAAGATACAGAACACGATATACAACAAGCTTTAAGCGGAAGAGTTATAGCGGGTTCTAAAATTTATTTAGACAGAGCGCGGATACCGGTATTACTGAAAGAACAGATTATTTTAACAGGTGAATCTATTACCGGTGCTACCACAGGGATGGATAGAGATAATCGCCCAGCAGTGAATATTCGTTTGGGGGGAGATGTCTCTGCCTTCGTGAAAATGACTCGAGAAAATGTGGGTAAACGCATGGCCGTTGTTTACATAGAAAGTAAAGATAATCAAATAACAGAATCTGTGATTAGTCTCGCAACCATTCAAGGACCTTTGGGGAATCAGTTTCAAATTAATGGATTATCTTTGCCAGAGTCAAGAAATTTAGCCTTGCTGTTGCGTGCAGGTGCCTTACCGGCGGCAGTGTCTATTGTAGAAGAACGTATTGTGGGTCCGAGCATGGGCAAAGAAAATATTCAGATGGGCATGATTTCGGTTGTTGTGGGTCTTGCCTTGGTTTTATTGTTTATGGCCCTTTATTATAGTGTTTTTGGTATTATTGCGAATTTGGCGTTGGTGGCTAATTTGGTTTTACTGTTGGCGATGATGTCTCTTATTGGAGCAACATTAACTTTACCTGGTATTGCGGGTATTGTATTAACCTTAGGGATGGCTGTTGATGCCAATGTTTTAATTTTTGAACGTATTCGAGAAGAATTGCGATTAGGGGTCTCTCCGCAAGCCAGTGTGCATCGGGGTTTTGAGTATGCTTTTGCAACGATCATAGACTCAAATCTTACCACATTGATTGTCGGGGTTATTCTGTTTGCAGTTGGCACAGGCCCTGTTAAGGGGTTTGCGGTTACTTTATGTATTGGTATTTTAACCTCTCTTTTAACGGCAACAGTTGGGACGCGTGCATTAGTGAATTTATTGTACGGTGGGCGGATGACCAAGCGGATTAGGGTGGGTATTTAAGCTCTCCAGATAAGTATTTTGGTGAGCGGATGCATGTTTGATCGAAGCGAGTTCAGTAGCGAATCAAAATATTTATCTGGAGAGCTAGATGGAGTTTTTTAAAAAACAATCTTCTATCGATTTTATGGGATTACGGCGTTACACCGCTGTCATGTTTTTATTGTTATCAATTATCTCCATTGGATTATTAGCAACACAAGGTTTAAATTTCGGCTTGGATTTTACCGGAGGTACGCAAGTTGAAGCACGTTTTCAATCACCGATAGAAGCCTCTTTGGTTAGAGAACAATTAGAACATCAGGGTTTTCAAGGGGTCAGAGCTCAACAGTATGGTTCCACCCAAGATATTTTAATTCGAGTGGCCAATCAAAAAAAGGATCAGGCAGAAGAACAAAGGGTGACGCAACAGATTAAAGAGACGCTACTTAAAGAGTATCCCGGCATTGAAATTCGACGTATTGAATTTGTAGGCTCTGAAGTAGGGGAGCAGTTGGTAGAACATGGTACTATTGCAGTCATTGTTTCTATTTTAGCAACCATGATCTACATTGCCTTCCGGTTTGAATATCGTTTAGCAGTCAGTGCAGCGGTTGGATTATTGCATGACGCGGTTTTGCTTTTAGGCGTTTTTTCTCTGTTTAAATTTGAATTTGATTTAGCGACTTTGGCTTCTGTGTTGGCAGTTTTAGGTTATTCCTTGAATGATACAATAGTTGTGTTTGATAGAGTGCGTGAGAATTTTAGAAAGATCCGCAAGGGTACGCCTGTTGAAATTATGAATCTTTCCATTAATCAAACCTTATCTCGTACCATCATGACGTCTTGGTTAACTTTACTGGTCGTGCTTGCATTATTATTTTTTGGTGGAGAGTCATTGTTTGGATTTTCAATGGCCTTTTTTGTTGGAATTATAATCGGAACCGTTTCTTCAATTTATGTTTCTGGGGCTTTAGCATTGTGGATGGGCTTGAGCCGTGCGGATTTAATGCCGAAACAAAAGGTTGAAGTAAACGAGCCTTGATAAAGATTTGTCCTCCGTGATACGCTATAACATCATTTTAGGCGCGTAGCTCAGTGGTAGAGCACCACCTTGACATGGTGGTGGTCGGTGGTTCGATCCCACTCGCGCCTACCAATTAAAAATCTCATAATGTCCTAAATCATCCAAAAACCCTTTGAATTCAAGTCTAATTCTGTTATATCATGTCCTAACTGATCCAGTGAATTCCCATAAAATCTAATATATTTGGGGGTATTAGTGGGGGTATTTCTGGCTTCATAATTATCGATACCCCCAGAAGGATAGTTTGATGCCATTAACCGAACTCAAAGTGCGTAGTGCAAAGGGTAAAGATAAACCCTATAAACTATCTGACGAAAAAGGGCTATATCTTTTGATTACCCAACACGGCTCTAAATGCTGGCGCTTTAAGTATCGTTTTATGGGAAAAGAAAAAGTATTAGCGATAGGGGTGTATCCTGAAATTTCGTTGTCTGAAGCAAGAGAAAGACACAGTGAGGCTAGAAAGCAATTAGCCAATGAAATTGATCCAGGTATTGTCAAACAAGTATCTAAACGTGCTGAGCAGGCAGCAGCAGAAAATAGCTTTGAGGCAGTAGCACGAGAATGGTTTGCTAAATACTCACCTGGCTGGGTAAACAGTCATAGTTTTAAAATTCTCAGTCGTTTAGAAAGAGATATTTTTCCTTGGATAGGCCAAAATTCTATTGCTGAAATAGCAGCACCTCAATTATTAGGAATATTACGTCGAATTGAAGCCAGAGGAACCCTAGATACTGTTCATCGTGCCCATCAAGATTGCGGGAGAATTTTTCGGTATGCAATTGCTATAGGGAAATGTGACAGAGACCCCTCGGCAGATCTTCGAGGAGCGATTCCTCCTGCAAGGGTGCGGCATCGGGCTGCTATTTTAGAACCTAAAAAACTTGGTGAGTTACTAAGAGCTATTGAAGGATATGAGGGTTTTTTTGTAACTAAGTGTGCCTTGCAGCTTGCGCCTTTACTTTTTGTTCGTCCTGGTGAATTAAGAAAGGCCGAATGGTCAGAAATCAATTTAGACATTGCTGAATGGAATATCCCCTCTGAAAAAATGAAAATGAGACAAGCACACCTCGTTCCTTTATCTCAACAAGCGATACACATTCTTCAGGAGCTTTATCCTTTAACTGGCAAGGGGAAGTATATTTTCCCAGGCTCCAGAACTAAAAACCGTCCAATGTCTGACAATACAATTAATGCGGCATTAAGAAGGTTAGGTTATGGCACAACAGAACTTACGGCTCATGGCTTTCGGGCCAGTGCCAGAACTATTTTAGATGAAGTTTTGGGATTTCGACCCGACATCATTGAGCATCAATTGGCTCATGCCGTGAAAGATCCTTTAGGTCGTGCTTATAATCGAACTTCACATTTGCAAATACGGCGAGAAATGATGCAGAAATGGGCAGATTATTTAGATGAAGTGACAATAATATAAGGAAATACTATGAGTGACTTAGAAGTTGATGCGTCAGAATATAAAGAGGAAGCAATGGATCTTGGAGAAGAGTTGGATGTTCTGTCACAAGCAAAAGCAGATTTTATTTATTGGAGCAATATGCCATTTTGGTCGCTTGACGAAGGGATTGCACTACTTCTTGGTAAAGATCCAGAAATAGTCAATTGGGATATTATACGCCATTATGTGAATTATCCAATTTCATCGGAACTGTGTTTGGATTATTCCAAACTGAGAATTTTAGTCTTGCGAGCGTTGGAGATGCAAGAAATTAATAAATCAAATTCGCCAGTTGTTTTTCTTGAATGGGCTGAAAGTAGAAGTGTTGAAATTCCGGAAGTTCTACGGCAACAAATAGCAGCAAGAAAAAGCATTAAAACTACAGCTGAGGCAGAAACAGATAATCTTCTGAAAATAAAAGATGAAGAAATGGCTGCACTTAGAAAACGAATAGAAGAATTAGAGGCTTTAGTCTGGGAAGGCTTTGATGAGAATGTAAGTACCTATTCCAAAGAACTTGCTATAGCAGTTAAAGCACATGGAGCTATCAGTAAGAATTGGAAAAAAGGTATGAGCATAAAGAAACAGATTACGATTTGGTTACAGGATAATTACCCTAAGCTTATGAATGAAGAGAAAGAACGCATAGCGAAGATGTGCAATTGGCAGAAAAGTGGTGGGGCGCCTAGTACTCCATAAAAACTTACTCGTTATTATTTGAATATCAATAATAATCTGAAAATTAGAATTTTTTGTTGTGTTTAATTAATTTTAAGTGGGGCTCTGCCCCATACCCCGGGATATTTGAAGACGTGATTCACTTTTTGTTGCAAGGGATTAGGGCAACCCCAGAGGGGGTTACCCTGAATCACGTCACGGCCATTGGCGTCCCCGCCTGTACCGTAATTAAAATATTACTATTAATATTTGATGCATTTCAAGCAAAAATTGCTCTTTACAACAGATTATTGTTATTTCACATTTTATATTAACCTACCCACCCCTCATACAAAAAATCGCTTAATTCTTAATAATATTAAAAAAACTTGCCCACCCCTTTATCCCTGATTCTGCGAGGGTTTTTGCAAATCTACTACCCTCTTTTTTAGAACCTACCTATCCCATCCAATCTATTTTTCAAAGTGTAACTGGTTTTAAATAAAAACATGTTTAACAAACGCCAAGGCGAGGTAAGGAAATCCATATGACAAATGTAATACTAAGACTTCCAGCAGTAAAAAACCGAACGGGACTTGCTCGTTCAACTATTTATTTACGTATTTCCCAGGGTACTTTCCCCAAACAGATTTCACTGGGAGGTAGGGCCATCGGCTGGGTAGAGAATGAAATCGAAGCGTGGCTATCCAATCAAATTGAACAGAGTCGAAAAACCAAGAAATAGGGAGTTAAGATGGCAAAAAATGAAAATGAAATCAGTCCAGATAAAACTGGGGTTGAATTAATATGTGCAATGGATTTGGAACCCGAGCCTATGCGTTGGATTTGGAACGACTGGCTTGCTGCTGGAAAATTTCATATTCTTGCAGGCGCACCAGGGACAGGTAAAACTACCATTGGGTTGAGTTTAGCTGCAACTATTACCCTTGGTGGTGCATGGCCAGATGGGTCTAAATGCGAGCCAGGTAATGTTTTAATATGGTCTGGTGAGGATGATCCCAAGGACACATTGTTACCGCGCTTGCTCGCTCATGGTGCCGATCGAAAGCGTGTTTATTTTGTTAGCGATGTTTTTGAACATAACAAACCCAGAGCGTTTGATCCGTCACGAGACATGGATAAGTTGTATGACAAAGCTGCACAAGTTGGTGAGGTTCGATTAATAATTGTGGATCCAGTGGTAAACGTTGTCTCTGGGGATTCTCACAAAAATGGTGAGGTAAGAAGGGACCTGCAACCATTAGTAGAGCTTGGTGATAAATTAAAAGCGGTAATATTAGGTATATCGCATTTTAACAAAGGAACATTAGGACGGGATCCCCTAGAACGAGTAACAGGTTCGATCGCTTTTGGTGCACTGGCTCGAGTAGTTCTAGCTACAGCTAAGGTTACTGACAAAAATGGCCAATTGAAACGTCTTTTTGTTAGAGCAAAATCCAACAATGGTCCAGATGACGGTGGCTATCAGTATCAGATTGAGCAAATAGAACTTCCAAATTATCAGGGTGTATTTTCGTCTAAAGTGATCTGGGGAGATCGAGTTAAAGGATCTGCCCAGGAGCTACTGACCGACACAAATAATCAAAATATCCCAGAAGAACGCTCCATACTTTCTGAGGCAGTGGATTTCTTGGAGGTATTACTTTCAGAAGGGGCGGTAACCAAAAAGGAGATTGATGAAAGGGCTAAAGAGGCCGGCATCAAAAATATAACATTGCGTAGGGCTAAAGAATATCTGGGGGTAGAAACAGAACACGATGGATTTGGAAAAGGTAGTATTTGGAAATGGTACTTACCATCAAAGATGTTCAAAGAAAACAAAGATGCTCATACAAATAGTGTGAGCACCATTGAAAAAGATGAGCATCTTTATGAAAAGTTCCCCTTTATCTGATAGGTGTAAAAATACAAAAAGTAATCCGCATGGCGAAGCTATGCCTAAGTGCGCACTTCAACCATGGAGAGCGGAAATCAAAAAAATTGGCCCACAACAAAGTTCTTGACTCTAGGGGACTCCTGTCCCCTAGGACCCCTGCGCTCGCCGCGCGGCAGGGGTCTAGATGCTTCGCTTACTGACCCCTCACGTTAGGCGTATGTTCCGCCTTTCAGTTGTTAAAAAGTTCTTGCTCCGTTCCTCCTTGACTGCCTTTATCATTCGCTGAAAAATCGTACACAAAAACTTCGTGGGACATTTTTGTCTTGCCGTTTTCCATATTCACGTTGCGTAGCAATGTATCGAGTGCGCCCTTAGGTTCTTTCGGGCTTTGGGATTTTTCATTTCTTTGGCATAGATTGAATGCGTTTTTGTGCTTGGGCTTTGGGCACTAATCTTCCTCGCTACGCGTAATTTTAGCGGGTACCCCTCATTTATGAGCGTATACAAAGCCACCATTTTGGAATTATGCTTAGGTAAGTTTAGAAACAAAAGGATTAAAAAATGACTATGCCAACGGTTCAAGATTTATTGAAAAAGAAATTGCAATTGCAAGCACGTATCCAAATGATGCAAGCAAAGGAAGAAACCCAAAAAAGAAAAGATGATACTCGAAGAAAGATATTAGTAGGGGCCTATATTATCGATAAGCATGGGAGAACAGATACGATTGAAAGTTTGTTGGAGGGTTTGGATATGTTCTTGTTTAGAAAAGGGGATCGCGCGTTGTTTGGGTTGCCAGCAAGGGAAGAAGGTGATGGGGATAATACAAAGCCAGAATTGTCGTAATAGAGAATAAAAATATTTTTTTAGATATTTAACTAATTTTGTTGTTAAAAAAATCGATTTGATATATAAGTTTTAATGTCAAATATTTTTTAGCATTAATCTGAGAGAAACTTTATGAGCAATATCCTTTTACTTGGTGCGGGATTTAGTCGTAACTGGGGTGGCATTTTAGCGTCTGAGGCTTTTGCATATCTATTAGGTTGTCCAGAAATTTCAAATAATAAACGTTTAAAGGATCTTCTTTGGCGGAATCAACAAACGGGTGGATTCGAAAATGCATTAGAGGAGATCCAAGCCGATTTCAATAAAAATCCAGAGGCTTCTAATAGGGATGATCTCGTTAATCTCCAAAATGCCGTGATTCGAATGTTTCATGATATGAATAGTGGTTTTGAAAATACCAATTTTGAATTTCAGAATGCTCGAGAACGGATAGTACAAACATTTCTTACTAAATTTGATGTGATACTCACCTTAAATCAAGATCAGTTACTAGAACATCACTATATCGAAAATGGATATCTACTGTCGAATGGAAGGTGGAGTGGATCAGAATTACCAGGTATGAAACATATTTCAGATCCTAATGTAAGTTCATGGGCGAATCGAACTTGGGTGCCGGTAGATCAAAAGAAGTTTCAATTAGACAATCATAGGCTTCAGCCCTACATTAAGCTTCATGGATCTTCAAATTGGCAAAAAGAAGAGAATCAACAAGTTCCAATACTGGTTATGGGTGGAAACAAGATCCAACAGATTGGATTATTTCCTGTATTGAGTTGGTATCACGAACTATTTAAAGAACAACTATCTCAACCTGACGCACGTTTGATGGTTATTGGTTATGGATTTCGAGATACACATATTAATGATATTATTAGGCAAGCAGTGAATAAACATAGTTTGAAAATGTTTATTATAGATCCAAAAGGTGGTGATCTTCTTGAAGATACTCTTAAAAACAGTCTCATTGGTGCATCGCGTAGATCATTAAGTGAAATATTTGGTAATGACACAATTGAACACAACAAGGTTATGCGATTTTTCAATGTATGATCTCCGGATCTCAGTAAACATCAAGTACATGTTAAAGAGTGTTGGTGAAAAAGTGAATTAAGTTATAAATCAATCTATAATAATTATGTAGGGTATTCATTATTACCAGTCTCCTTTTATAGCGAGAATATGTCTCTATTGGATAAGGGAGATATGGTGTCTCGCGAAGAGCCAGACTTAATCTGGTTTTATATAGGAGTTAAAAGTTAACATGTATCTTAAGGTTTTTTCAAAATATGGAAGAAAATAATTTTAACACAAAAGATTCTGTAAACGCATGGTTTGATGATTTGAAAAAGAAGATAGATGTGCTTCCAGAGTTAAAGGGAACAAAACGTGATGGCAGATATTTAGAAGACGAGGCATATATTCTATGTATTGTTTACCTGGATCAGTTATCTAATCGTTTTCAAGGTATTAAAACAATAGGCAAATGGAGATTTTGTGATTTATTAATAAATTATTCAGGAAATCTATTGTTCGCGAACATAAGTTTCCGCCAATTACTCTTAGAGTTAAAAAAAGAATCAGAAAAATCAAAAAAGAAAACACAGAAAATAAAAGATATTTTTGAGAAATTATTTGTTTTTTTTAATTCCAAGGGTTGTAATCTAGACGAAAATTCATTGATTTCCAAAAAAGGCTCGAAACTTTATTCCAAAATATATACTAAAAAGGGAATGCTTAATTTTGTAAAAAATGTTTTAATTGAATCAGAATTCCAGTTATTAAATGAGAAAATAGATAAAGGAAGAGGTTCTATAGCATCTTTTTGTTATGACAAGATTCGGAGTCTTGCGATTCATGAGCATGGGCCTTCTGGTTGTTGGGTAATCGGAGGAGAGGAAATAAGTTTTGAAGTTTTGTATTCCTCATTAAAAAATATTTATCAATATATCAAGAAAGATTATGAGAAAACAGGAAAATTTTTGGGTTATGTAGCTGGAGTTCATCCTTTTTCAAAATAAAAATATAGGAGGCATTATATGAAAGTCGAGGTGTTAGAACCGGACATTTGACAATTACAAGTGCGTATTTTATGCCAGATCTGACTTTTCCCGATACTAATATACTAAACTGAAGTTATGTTATGGGTAGGAGAAAGGTAAAATGCAGGGAATAGGTATTTTGTTGACTGGGATTGGAACATTCATTCAAGGAGTAGCTGCGCTTATAATTGCCTTTATAGCGCTTTATAGTATTTTATATCCAGAGGTTGCTGCAACTAAAGTGTATAATTTTCAAAATAAGTATATGCTAATGCAAAAGGATGAGCAAAGTAAAGCTACGAGATCAAGTCCTAAGGGATCCCCACATCTTTAGACCAAGGAACTTATATGGTTGAAAAGTTTCCAGAGATACTTTACAAATATCGCACAATTACAGAAGATGATCGAAAAAATTCTGAGAATGCTTTCACTAAGAAATTACTTGCAGATGGAGAACTTTATTTTCCTCCCTTCGATAAACTTAATGATCCTAATGAAGCTTTGTTTGTATATCCTGAGGATACAGATATAGCAGTTACTGAAGAAGAATTAAATAATTATTCAAAAGAAAACATTAAAGAACAAGAAAGTTTGCCAGATGGACGATATCGGCTACGTGTAGATGGAGCTATTGCAGGAGCACATGTATTGGCAAGACTAAAACAAAATTTAAATTGGGGTGTCTTATGTTTAACTGAAGTTCATGATGATCTTTTAATGTTTGATTATTATGCTGGTGGGCACAAAGGGATTTGTATTGGATTTGATTGGAAAAGTTTTGGCATTTTTCCTAAAGGAAGTGAGGCGCATCAGCGACCCGTGAAGGTTAAATATAGCGACATTCCTCCACTTATTGGAAATGATTTAAATGATATTAACGAAATCTTTCATACTAAATGGAGAGAATATAACCATGAACAGGAATGGCGTCTTTTCTATGTTAATGGAATTTTTAATGAAAGGATTAATGTTCGTAAAGCAATAAATAGAATTATTTTTGCTACTTTAACGAGCGAGGAGGATAAAAAATTAGTGAAATCTTGGGTCAAAGATTTACCTAACATTACGTTTTACCAAGCGAAATTAAAATCAGGCCAGTATTCCTTGGATGTAATAAAGATTGTGTAAAAATGTACGAATAGTCTAATGCCATGAGGTCTTGGAAAACGACTTGTCACTATTCGATAGCATGGGTTTTAGCAATATTCAAGAGATTTCGCAGCTATCGTCGTTGAAACCGAAAAATTTGCTGCTATAAAGGTTTATTCTATCGCTATACTTAAGAAGATGTTTGGGAAGTACAGGTATATCTTTATAATCGCCAAAATATATTTTATCAATTTTTGAATTTTCACACAGACTTTTAATGATATAATCATCATGTTCAAAAGAGACGCCAAAAGTATAAACGTTTCCCTTAATTTCTTTTAATTGATTGTGTGAGTATTGTAAGTAAAAATTATCAGATATTTGTTTAATTTTATCTGTAGAATTTCCCTCTAATATAACTAGTGGAAGATTGTCCATTACTTGTATTTTCTGGACAAGAGTTTCTTCCGGTTTGTATGTTATCTTGTGAGTTCCAAGTTCATTGTGATATAGATGAAGCGCCCCATGAAGATATGATATTGGTATTTTATTTTTCCGTGTTGCGTAATTGTGGAAATGGGAAAAGTAATTGTTTTTGTTATCACTGATAGAACATGAAAATCCATCACAAAAATGACTAACAGAATCGATTATGAGCCAATACAAGACCAAATCATAATTTGTTGTAAAAATATTTTGAAATGATTTTAGTGTATTTGTAACACACTGTTTATTTTTAAGTTCTAATTCCTTCGGTAAGGACGGATGTTTTTTCCCAAGGTTTTCAATAAACAGTTTTTTGAGTGTTTCAATTTCTTTTTTTAGTACATCATTGTAATTTTTTTTAAGAGTTTCGTCACCATTAACAAGAAATGGTATTATTAATTTTCCGCAAATTAAGTATTCAATCATCTTTTCTAGATTATTAGATCCAAGCATCACGGATGCCGTTTTCAAAGATCCATCATTATCTGATATAAGCTTTTCCCAACGAAAAATATTATGAAAATACAAAGAGAACCCATTTCCGATTAATAATGTATTATTAGTAGTGTTAGTAGTGTTAATTTTTTTAATAGTACACACTTGACTTTTCCTCAGAGAACATATGTTTATTTGGCTTCCACTGTGATACAAAGTTCCCAATGCGTTGAAGTACACGCATTGTGCAAATGATTTTTTCTAATCAGATATCGGACAACTGAAATTGTAAATGTGAAACATAAGATTAATAAATTTGTCCCCATGGTAATCTGTTCTCTGCTAAATCTTATGTGAAAATCTATTTTATAACCTGGATATGAAAAGAATGTTTAACCTCATTAACATTACATTTGACCCAGATTGTCGAGAAAGTTCATGCGAGACGTTAAATAAGCAGATAAGTAGTTCAGTTTTGAAAAAATTTATTTTATTGGGGGATAAAATTTCCCAAGAAATATATAATAGGATATTCTTCTTATTATTTCTAAAATGATTAATTCAATAATCAAAGCTATTATTAATAGACCGCTTTCATTTTGAAGAGCAGAATAATATGAATTCATTGAAACATTTATTCTAAATAAAAGATTAGAATTCTTATTTTCAAAATTGGTATTATCTGTTGTGAATTTTAGAGAACCATTATCATTGTAATGATTATTAAAATATTCATCTAGTCCAAGAAGCGCTGCGGCAGCAGGGTCTGTTACTGTGCCATCAGGGTTTCGACATTCTGCGGGAATGCTTTGATCTGGCTCATACTTAATATGAGGATCACAAGTGTAGATTTTTGGCAAGTTATCTTTGTGAGAAATTTCGCATAATTTTATAAAATCTAATTTATCTTTTGGATCAGTAGTCGTTATGTTGTATATATTAATCCCAAGCTCATTGAAAGTATATGTTTTTTTGTTCCCATAATTACAAGAAATATAAGATTTTTGGTAATTATAAGGATTTTGATTATAACTTTGTGTGGCAGAGATTAAAGTAAATAGAATGATAAGGATTGCAATAAAAGTTGCCATTAGAATAAATAACACTTTAAGAAACCTATACCATGGTTTTGTATTTAACCATTGTATACTGTGTCTTGGTTTTTCTGAACTCATAATTAGTAATCCAAATTTAAATATTTATATGTAATTACACGTTTGATTGAGCAAAATATCAAATGTATGTGAAGTATAGTACAGACAGATTCATCGAATGATATCGCATTTTTCTTGTCCACTCTTAATGCTTCAGAGAAACCGCTGGATCTATTCTAAAAAGTTGACACCCCGGGGTTTCTGGTGTCAACGCATTAATGGCAGAGTGTGATCGATAGTGATTGAAGTAATCTTGATAAGTATCGAGTTTTTTCTGTAAGTCTCGGGCATTCCAGATTAATAGGTTGTTTAAGAGATCTTTGTCAACCGCGCTGTTAATTGATCCCTTCGCAGCACTTCTAATTGTTCCCCCCAGTACATTTCAGATCTTACTCCTAAAAAAGTATTAATAGAGCGAGAAGTGCAATTAAGTAATGGAGCATAAAATTGAGACTGGCGTGTATTAAGATCTATTATCAAAAAGACTGTCTTCGAGTGGTAAATTTTTAACATCGATTGCTTTTAAACATTGGATAAATAAAATGGCACTAAAAGTGCCTCTTGCGAGACGTGCACGCATATCTTCAACCTTTATTTCCACACCGATGTCTTTTAGTTTTTGCACCAGTTCAATGTAGGTCATTCCACGTTTAGCAAGTTCAGTTTTAACTATTTTGGAGGCAATTTTCGCCCAGTATTTTTTATCTTTGCTCATTGGCTTCTTATAAAGATGTTTAATGACATCTTTATAGTAAATATTAACATCATAAATTACAAGAAATTAATTGACAAGGTTAATGAGAGAGCTATAATAGATGTGTATAAACAACTTTTACAGCTTTTATGTGATATGAAATACTCGTGAAGTTTAAAAGTAACAAACTTCATGACAATTTTGTTTATAAGAAGTGGCATGTCGGCTATTAAAGCCAACATGCCACACCCATAGTGTGTGGGTGCTTGTCACACCAAACGCACTACTACCAAAACCAACTAATAGGAGTCGGCTATGGATAAATGTAAAGTATCAGATTATGTATTGTTAATGAAGCAATTGGTGGATTCACAGGAAGTGTTGCTTGAGTACCACATTAAAGTAGAAGCAATGGTCGAAATGGCGCTGGCAAAGGATTTAATTGATTATCCTGCGCTAAAGCTGCACACATATTTGTGGGCATTAAGCGATTTGGTTGGTAAGGCCAAGAGTTATAACGAAGATATAATAAGTACTTTGAATAATATCGTGACGTTGTTAACGAACCTTGGTGAACCTATTTTTGACAGCTAGTAAAGGTTGGAATTTATAATCCTATATAATTGTTGCATAATTCCGGTAGTTAATTTCAAAAAATTAATGAAGGAAATATGCAACAATTGTGGGGTTAATGGGATTTTTCAACTGGCAAATAGTTTGTAGTCTGGCAGATGGAGAAGCGGGACATTTGTATAAAAAGCAGTATTAAGCTTAAGTGGTTACCTAATTTTAAGGTAAGATATAAAAAGCTACAATAAGTTGGATTGCTGTGATAAAGTGCTATCCCGAAGGGGATCAAAGGAAAATTGTAGTATTACATGATTAAGAGGGGCGCGATGTGACACTAGATGAACTAAAAAGGATGATTAAAGACGAAACCAGAATAGTGGAGCTTAAATCTACAACTGGAGAAGTTAGAAAAGCATGCGGAACTCTTTGCGCTTTTCTAAATGATCGCGGTGGTGTTGTTCTTATTGGTGTTAAAAATGATGGTCGTCTATCTGGACAAATGGTAACTGATAATACTCGACAAGAAATAGCTAATGAAATAAGAAAAATTGAGCCTCCCGCATCAGTAGAGGTGAGTTATATACCATTAGAGGCGAAAAAATTTGTTATTGCAATGGAAGTCCCACATGGTGATCACATTCCTTACATTTATGATGGTCGCCCTTATCATCGAGTTGAATGTGAGACTGTTCGTATGCCTCAACATTTATATGAGCAATTGCTTGTCAAAAGAGGACAACTAAATCATGCTTGGGATGAGTATATAAATAATGATTATTCTATAGAGGATCTGGATCATGATGAAATTCGCAACACGATCAAAAAAGGAATTGTAGCTAAACGAATGCCAGAAGATGCTTTGCAGGAGGATATAAACAGTATCCTTAGTCGATTAGAGCTATTGCAAAATGGGAAGCCAAAAAATGCCGCAGTGGTTTTGTATGCGAAAAAAATGGATGCACAGTTTTCGCAATGTATGATTAAAATGGCCAGATTTAAAGGGGTGAGCAAATTAGATGATTTTATCGACAACCAGCAAGTTTATGGTAACGCTTCTAGGATTATAGATGAAGCGACTAATTTTATGAGAAAACATTTAAATATATCAAGTACATTTCCAGAAGATAGTTTTGTTCGTTCAGATAAATTCACGGTTCCGGTACTTGCTGTTCGTGAAGCCATGATTAACGCTGTTTGTCATAGGAACTATCAAAACAACTCTGCGATTTCCTTAGGCATTTTCGACGATAAAATGGAAATTTGGAATAGTGGGACTTTGCCAAAAGAATTGAAAATAGAAGATTTAAAACATAAACATGAATCCCACCCTAGAAATAAATTGATTGCTAGAACTTTGTATCAACTGGGTTTTATAGAAAAATGGGGAAATGGGACACTAAAAATAATTGAAGAGAGTCGAAAACACGGAATACCAGATCCTGTTTTTGAAGAATATTCGAGTGGATTATCAGTACAATTTATATTTGCTGAACCCATTGGGCCGCGTGCTGAAATAATAAAACAGAAACAGTTATTAGATGGGAGAGCAGGAAAGTTGAAAAATCTGTCGAAGAGACAGGTTGAAATCATTAATATATTAGAGAATTCCGAGGATCTTAAGGCAGCAGAAATAATGATTAAATTATCGGATTCCCCATCAGAAAGAACCCTAAGAGATGATCTGACTATTCTTAAAAAACAGGGAATTATTGGATCTAGGGGGCACGCTTGGAGAACTGTATGGTTTGTATTGAAGCCTGAAATTAAATAGGGTATCTTTTTTGGCGGCTTGCGGCGGTCGAAGGCGGTTGAGCCTACCATTCAAGAATTGAATCGGAGTTGAGTGAGTCAGACAATGACTATCTGTTTTACATTGAAATTACTGCGCGTGGGGTGGATAATAAGCATGCTTTAAACCTGAGCTGCCGGGTACGGGCAGAGCCCGTCATAATTTGGTCGCGAAGCGCTCCTTATAAAATTCTTGGAATCTTGTCTTCTATCCATGCTCCGCACCGTCGCCGCAAAAGCGTTAAAGGACGTAAGCGAAGCGTTTGCAAGGGAGGTTCCAGCCGATAGGCCCCTTGCAAACGATGAGCGGCGTCCTAGCTTTTGTTTAAGGCGATGGTAAGGGGCATGGATGAGGATGACATAAGAGATTTTGATGATACCTGAATCAAAATTAAACCAAGAGCAAGGATTGAAAGATTTCATTTGGTTGTCCCCAAAAAGGGAAGTCAGGAATTAGGTTATACAATTTATTCGTTAAGCTTACTGATAGGCGCTCATTGTCTTCAAGATTCTTACCCAGTTTATATGAGCATCTTTGCTATTTTTGAGCACCTTTAATGGTAAATACCATTTCCAAACCTCCTCCTTCCCATATTCATCCTTCACCTTTCAATGAAGCATCCCTAATTTTGCTGCTTTTAAATTAGGCAAGTTTTGGAATTTAAACTCTGATAAGATATTAGTTCAGGGAATGATTCGTTCTCTGTTAATTGTTTTAGGTTTTTTGCCTGACTTTTAGAACACTTAAGACAGCAGCTAATAATTGGGGGTATTTTTGGGGGTATCCTAAAAGTATAAAGAATTAAGCCTTAGAAGAATAGGGCTTGTAGGGTAAAATTCGATCCCACTCGCGCCTACCAATATAATCTCCATGATGATTCTGTGACTTTGGTAGCGGAAACACTTATCAAAGCTTCATTAGATCTCTTCGTGATTGAATTCGATTTTATGAATGCTATTTTTAAATGTCAAACGGCATGCGCAACTTTAATACTGTAGATTAGCGTTAAAGTTATTTCAATACCATGATTGTCTAACTTATTCTTATCTTCATTCAGATGTCTTTAGTTCATTTACCAATTGTTCTGCAGTGGGCAAATTTTCTAAATATTCTTTCGGTAGCGATTTTACAAGTTGATATTCAGCAACCCCTATAGGACGATTAGATGATTGTAATGTATATTCTACCTTCAATTCTTCTTTTGTTTTACATAAAATTAGCCCAATGCTTGGATGATCTCCAGGATGTTTTAACTGTGCATCTACTGCGGCTAAATAAAAATTCATTTTTCCAGCATGTTCTGGTTTAAACTCAATTATTTTTAATTCACAAACAATATAACACCTCAATTTCAAATGATAAAACAAACAATCAAGATAATAGTCATCATTTCCTACTTTTATGTGATATTGGCTTCCAACGAAAGCAAAGCCAATTCCTAATTCGACCAAAAATTTTTGAAGATGTTCCATTAATCCTAAATGTAAAGTACGCTCTTTGTATTCCTCTCCTAGCGTAAGAAAATCAAAGTTATATTTGTCTTTCATAATCTCAATTGCTAATTCAGATTGCGGTGATGGCAATGTTTTTGAGAAGTTGGTGGACTTCTTGGATATTGGCTGACGTTCATACAAACCGCTTTCAATTTGATGCCATAAAACAGCACGACTCCAACCATGCTCTATTGTACTTTTTGCATACCAAAATCTTTGCCCTTTGTCTTTAATTTTCTCCAGTAGCATAATATTCTGACCCCAGGGAATTTCTGCCACAGCTTGTGACAGTTTTATATCTTCTGGATATGCTAGATAAAACGCACGCATTCGCCAAATATTCCTGGCAGAAAATCCCTTTTTACCGGGAAAATCTCTTTGCAAATCTTTCCCAAGTGTTTCAATTACGCTATCTCCCCATTTTTCAGTCGCTTGTTTTATAATGATTGAACGACCAATGTCCCAATATAATTCAATTAAATAGCGGTTAACTGATAGACTTGCCTTTAATTGGCTTCTCTTAATTTTCTCCTTAATATCAGAAAGAAGTTCAATATATTCTTCATTAAGAATTGCTTCTCCAAGCATTTTTGATTTTTTCATGACTTCTCCTTTGAGCATCCCTAATTCTGCCACAGCTTGTGGCAGAAACTTTCTGTATATTAATACAGTAATCTTGGATCCAGTTTAACGAAGAAATTCATAACTCATTCGAATTTTGGCCTCATCAACACACATTGGCAGCAAAGAGAAATGAGTATATGCGCGCATATGATTCTAAAACCCCCGTTATTATACCCCAATTGTCGCAAACTTTTCTTCCATTAATTTGACTTTAATTATGGAAATTACACAACAATATAAAGTCATTTGTTGCGACTCGACCCTGTTTTATATATTAACTTATTGAACTATAGTAATGTATGAGAGAACTATGGAGAGAGTAGAATGGTACAATTATGGATGTCTGAATTTTTACAAACCAGCAGGGAATATATCACATATTTACAGCATCTTTCCATTTTATTGGCTTCAGCATCAGCTTTTATCATCTATAAAAGTGAAAAAAAGGAATTTTGTTCTTTTATTTTTCCTGTCCTGGCATTTATTATGAGTGTTGTTGCTTTAATACTTGGTTTGAATGCGTATGGAGAACTTTTAGGAATTGCACAAGATCTTCGTTATAAGCCTGAAATCAATTTAACTAGAATTAAGCCCTGGATAGTTTGGCAGTTTTATCTAGATGTGGCTGCTTTGATTATACTTTCAATCTGGATCTTCTGTGCTAAATATAAGAGATGTACAATTAAGGCATGAATAAATTAATTATTTTGTTAATGGCTTCTTTATGCAGTTTATCCGTTATTTCAATAGAAAAGCAAAATTTTTCGGCACCACCCAAATTAGAAATCTTTCCTGATAGGGTTCAAGTTAAAATTTCCTTTTTTAAAGTCAAGCCAAACTTGCAAATATTTATTGATTCAGATTATTATAAAACAACTTCTGCAGAAGGGGGAGCTGAAATAATTGATTACTTCAAAGAGGAACATCATCAAATTTCTTTAAGAGATAACAATAAAATTATTGTTAGTGCTTTCAATATTCAATTTCTTGAAGGACATACTATTAAATGTTCAGGTGTGAATAACATGTTGTGCATTAATGTTGAAGAAAAATCACAATAAAAATCAGATGTCCATAGGCGTTAAACTTAACAAGCCTAAGGCGTCTGACACATGCATCCTAGAGGGAGAGGGTTGCACTCTGTTTGGTATAAGATTTAGGCTTTTTGGCGGTTGAAGGCGGTTGAAGGCGGTTGAAGGCGGTTGAAGGCGGTTGAAGGCGGTTGAAGGCGGTTGAAGGCGGTTGAAACTGTTGCCTAATTATCATAAAAATAAGAATTAATACAAAATTAAGGTAGTGAACTTCTTTGTGACCCCTATGGTGCTTTCAACGGTGTCTGACACCGTGTCTGTTCATACGCTCGACCCAATACGCTTTGCAAAATTAAGGTAGTGAACTTCTTGGATCTGACCCTCAACTCCTTTATTATGCATGGTGTCTGACACCGTGTCTGACCCCGGAGATACAGTTATGCCAGTTATTACACTTCCAGATGGTAAAACACAAAATTTTGATTATCCTGTTTCTGTACAGGAAGTTGCAGCCAGTATTGGTGCTAATTTAGCAAAAGCAGCATTAGCAGGTCGTGTTGATGGGAAATTGGTTGATACTTCCTATATTATTGAACAAAATGCTGCTGTTTCTATTATTACTGAACGAGATAAAGAAGGCTTAGAAGTCATTCGCCATTCCTGTGCACATTTATTGGCACAAGCCGTTCAATCTTTATTTCCGAAGGCGCAAGTCACCATTGGCCCTGTGATTGAAGATGGTTTTTATTATGATTTTGCATTTTATAAACCTTTTACCACAGAAGATTTGCAAGCGATTGAGCAAAAAATGCAAGAGTTGGTTAAAGACGATCTCACTGTCACACACTATTATTTATCTCGAGATAAAGCCATTGAGTTATTTAAGAAGAAAGGGGAATCGTACAAGGTTGAAATTATTGAAAGTATTCCAGGAGATGAGACTTTATCGTTTTATCAGCAAGGCGATTTTGTTGATTTATGTCGGGGCCCGCATGTGCCTTCTACGGGCAAAATTAAAATATTTAAATTGATGAAGGTAGCCGGTGCTTATTGGCGAGGGGATGCGAAAAACGAAATGTTGCAACGCATTTATGGTACGGCGTGGGCAGCAAAAAAAGATTTAGATGCTTATTTACTCCGCTTAGAAGAAGCAGAAAAGCGTGATCATCGCAAATTGGCAAAGAAGTTTGATTTATTCCATTTGCAAGAAGAAGCACCTGGGATGGTTTTTTGGCATCCTAAGGGTTGGGCTATTTATCAAGCCATTGAACATTATATTCGTAAGACCGTCCGTGCTGCAGGTTATCAAGAGGTGAAAACGCCTCAGATTGCCAATAGAGTATTGTGGGAACGATCAGGGCATTGGGAAGTGTTTCGGGAGCAAATGTTTACCTTAAAAGTAGACGATCAAGATTTTGCCGTTAAGCCAATGAATTGTCCTTGTCATATTCTTATTTTTAATCAAGGCTTAAAAAGTTATCGAGATTTACCCTTACGGTTGGCTGAATTTGGTTCTTGCCACCGTTATGAGCCGTCGGGTGCTTTACATGGCTTAATGCGAGTTAGGAATTTTGTTCAAGATGACGGGCATATTTTTTGTACTGAGGCTCAAATACAAGGGGAAGTGGCTGCTTTTAATCAATTATTATTTCAAGTTTATAATGACTTTGGATTTCGGGACATTATTATCAAACTGTCAACACGTCCTGAAAAAAGGGTAGGTACAGATGAGAGTTGGGATAAAGCAGAAGAAGCATTAAAGATTGGCTTACAGGATTTTGGTTTACCCTGGGAATTGTGTCCTGGAGAAGGGGCCTTTTATGGGCCAAAAATTGAGTATGCTTTAAAAGATAGCCTGGGACGTGTTTGGCAATGTGGGACGATGCAGGTAGATTTTTCAATGCCAGAGCGCTTAGGAGCCCATTATATTGCTGAGGATAGTTCTAAGCGCACCCCTGTCATGTTGCATAGGGCCATTTTAGGATCATTAGAACGGTTTATAGGGGTATTGGTTGAAGAAACCGCAGGATCGTTGCCGGTTTGGTTAGCTCCTATTCAGGTGGTGGTGATGAATATTACCGATGCACAAGCCGATTTTACACTTAAAGTGGTAAAATCTTTACAAGAACAAGGGTTTCGGGTGCAAGAAGACTTGAGAAATGAGAAGATTGGGTTTAAAATTCGCGAACATACTATTCAACGTGTGCCATATTTATTGGTCGTTGGAGACCGTGAGGTTATTAGTCAGTCAGTGGCTGTACGAACGCGAGACGGGGTAGATTTGGGTAGCCTACCTATAGCAGAGTTTATTAACAAACTTTCTTTAGAGGTTGCTCACCGAGATCAAATGGGGAGGAAATAGCTTATTAGCGGAAAAGAAACGCGCAATCGTATCAATGCACAAATTCGAGCACCCATGGTGCGTGTTATTGGAGAAGATAAAAGTAAGACAGATATTGTCCCTTTACAAGAAGCTCGGCGAATGGCAATAGAAGCGGGATTGGATTTAGTTGAAATTTCTCCCAATGCTGATCCCCCAGTTGTTCAAATCATGGATTATGGCAAGTTTCTTTTCAAAGAAAGTAAAGAAAAGGCTAAGGCCAAACAAAAACAAAAGCAGATGAAGGTTAAAGAGATTAAGTTTAGGCCAGGAACAGATATTGGAGACTACGAGGTAAAACTACGCAACCTCCGTGGTTTCTTAGAAGAGGGTGCAAAGGTCAAGGTCACGGTATTTTTCCGTGGTCGTGAAATGACCCATCAAGAATTGGGACTCAAACTTTTAGAACGGGTTAAAGCTGACTTAGCCGATTGTGGCAAAGTTGAATTTTTCCCGAAACTTGAAGGTCGCCAATTGGTGATGATAATAGCCCCCAAGAAAAAGTAGTGTTGTTTTTACAATTTTAAATTGCGGGGTAAGATATCATGTCAAAGGTAAAGTTAAAGACCAATCGAGGGGCTGCAAAGCGCTTCAAAAAAACCGGGAGTGGTGGTTATAAACATCGCCAATCCTTTCGCAATCATATCTTAACGAAGAAGAGCAGTAAGCGTGTTCGTCAGTTAAGGCACATGCAAAATGTCAGTGACAGTGACGTTGCAGCTATTCGACAAATGTTACCTAACGGTTAAGATAAAGAGGATTGTGTTATGGCACGAGTGAAACGAGGGGTTACCGCAAGGGCCCGACATAAAAAGGTTTTAAAGAAAGCGAAGGGGTATTATGGTGCCCGAGGAAGTGTGTATCGGGTTGCTAAACAAGCCGTTATAAAAGCGGCTCAATATGCATATCGCGATCGTAAACAACGTAAACGTCAATTTAGAGCTTTATGGATTACACGTATTAATGCTGCAGCTAGATTGAATGGTTTATCCTATAGCCATTTAATGTGCGGTCTTAAAAAAGCCAACGTTGAGATTGATCGTAAAATATTGGCTGATTTAGCCGTTCTTGAGCCCAAAGCTTTTACAGCAATTGCTGACAAAGCTAAAGCGGCAATGGCTGCTGCATAAAGAGAACATGCAACACCCAGAGGTGGCCGCGATTTTATCGAATGCCAAAGAGGCGCTTGCGCTTGCAAAAGATTTAAACGCCCTAGACTCTGTTAGAGTCGAATATTTAGGTAAAAATGGCCGCCTCACCGAGCTCTTAAAATCCTTAGGTAAACTTCCACCTGAATCTCGTCCTGAATTTGGACAAGCGGTGAATCTTGCCAAACAAGAATTGACAACGTTATTGCAAGTTCAAAAACAACTGTTAGAAAATAAGAGTTTAGAAGCTACATTAGCAAAAGAGCAATTGGATGTTACTTTACCGGGTCGAGGCTTGGACTCAGGCTCTTTACATCCATTAACCCGTACTTTAATGCGAATTGAAGAATGGTTCTTGAAATTAGGGTTTAAAATTGCAGAGGGGCCAGAAGTTGAAGATGATTATTATAATTTTGAAGCATTGAACATTCCTGAATATCATCCTGCCAGAGCCATGCATGATACTTTTTATTTCCCAGATGGCAAATTATTGCGGACCCATACTTCTCCCGTACAAATTCGATATATGAAATCAATGAAACCTCCATTTCGAATTATTGCTCCTGGGCGTGTTTATAGAAAAGATTTAGATATTTCGCATACCCCGATGTTTCATCAAGTCGAAGGTTTGATGGTTGATGAGGGCATCAATTTTGCGCATTTAAAAGGCATTATTGATCAATTCTTACGTGCTTTTTTTGAAAAAAATTTCGAAACTCGATTTCGACCTTCTTATTTTCCTTTTACTGAGCCCTCTGCAGAAGTGGATATTCAATGTGTAAATTGTGAAGGAAAGGGGTGTCGTACTTGCAGCCAAAGTGGTTGGTTAGAAGTTTTAGGGTGCGGGATGGTACATCCTAAAGTATTAGACAATTGTGGGGTTGATAGTGAAAAATACACGGGTTTTGCTTTTGGCATGGGGGTAGAACGTTTAACCATGCTTCGTTATGGAATTAATGATATTCGTTTATTTTTTGAGAACGATTTAAGGTTTTTGAGGCAGTTTTAGGAAATCCCCTAATGATCAAAATGTAGGGGCCGGTCCCGGTAGCCGGCCCTGTTCCTAATATCCATAATTTCTTTGATGGGCCGGCTACCGGGACCGGCCCCTACAAATCCAAAAAATGAGGGGTATACCTTAAATTTAGAGAATGCTCTCTAAGAATCAAGCCAAATAGCTTTACAATCGACTTGATAAATGCAATAATACCAAAAATTAAATTCTAACTAACGGAGATGTTTATGGCAGCTAATTTTCCTATTGATGTTCAAACAAAAGTCCAAGCAAAAATCAAAGCAGAAAAAGAAATTGATGATTTACTAGCACTTTTACATGAGTATGATCAGCGATCGTGGGAGGGTGGTAAGTGGATCGGGGCTCTTCAATTGATGAAATATTATGATGAATTACAGGCATTAAAAGACTCACCTTCTTTAGGAGATAAAAGAACACTTAAAGAGCTGGCAGATTTGTCTCACAAATTAAAAACTTGGCACCCTAAAACTTCAGTAGAGACTACTCCAGTAGTAGGTTCTGTAGACACTACTTCAAGGGTTGTTGTGGAACCTAAACCTGCTCCTGCGGCACCTGCTCCTGCGGCACCTGCTCCTGCGGCACCTGCTCCTGCGGCTCCTGCTCCTGCGGCACCTGTTTCTGTGGCACCTAAACTTGCTTCTGAAGAAATCAAATTTCAGTCTGAGATAGGACAAAAATTTCTGAAAAAACTTGATCAATATAGGAATGAAGGAATTTTGAGTAAAGCGGAACTTGAAGGATGGATACCCAATTTAAGAAGGTTAAAAAGTAAATTTCCTGATGAGAGAGTTCAGCAATTCATAGATGAAATTCGTGATCGTGATACTGCGTTGGAGCAATTCAAAGTAGAACGTCAAAAAGAACAAAACCGAACTGCTGCGACGCAAGCTGATCAATTAGCTAGGATTGATCAACAGTTCCGCGACGATGAACTCCGTATGGAGAATGATGCCGCGTTAGCCAGGGGTTTAGCTATCAGCATGGGGGTTGCACCTGAAGTAAAATTAAGTGCAGAAGAAATGGCTCTAGCAACTGCGTTAAAGTTATCTTCAGAAGAAGCTATTCAAGCAAAGGAAGCAGGGATAACACTACAAGACGCTGTTCTAGCAAAAGACGCAATGTTAACACCAGCTCAGTTTGCTATGCAGAGGGCGATAGCAATTGGAGACGAAAGAAAAAGAGCAATGGCAATGGAAAGTAGGGGAGCATCGGCAGCACCAGCCAAAAGAGTGTAGATGTAAAAAAATATAGGTGTAAGTTGTTGCCACATCTTAAATTCGATATAGTATTGTTTTTATTCATAGTTTCTTAATTTTTAGGCAAATAAATGAAAGTTAGCGAACATTGGTTAAGAACTTATATTGATACTCCCGTTTCTATTACTGAATTGGCAGATCAGTTAACCAATGCAGGTCTTGAGATCGATAATTTAGAATGCATTGAAACAGATCCTAAAGATTTCTTGCTGACTCTTAAGATTCCACCCAATCGGGGGGATTGCTTAAGTATGGAAGGGATAGCGCGAGAACTTGCCGTTTTAAATCAGATGCATTATCAAGCGCCTCAAACTCTAGGACTCATTCCAAAAGGGAATCATCAATTTCCTGTTCGAGTAGAAGCACCAGAAGCTTGTCCACGTTATGTGGGACGTGTCATTAAAGATATCGATGGAAGTCTTGTAACACCGCTTTGGATGCAAAAAAGACTTCAGCAAGCAGATATTAGAATTATATCTCCGGTTGTGGATGTCACTAATTATGTCATGCTGGAATTGGGGCAACCTTTACATGCGTTTGACTTAAAAAAACTTGATACCGAAATTGTCGTACGATTTGCAAAACCCGGTGAAACAATCATTTTATTAGAGGGTCAAGAAATAAAATTAGAACCCGACATGTTAGTGATTGCCGATAAAAATAAACCACTGGCAATTGCGGGTATTATGGGGGGCTTAGATTCTTCAGTGACTCCCGCTACAAAAACAGTTTTTTTAGAAAGTGCTTTTTTTAATCCCATCAACATTCGTTTAACCGCCAGACATTTAGGTTTAAGAACAGAATCTTCTTATCGGTTTGAGCGTACGATCGATAGAGAATTACAATCCAGAGCTTTAGAACGGGCGACGCAACTGCTGTTAGAAATCGTGGGGGGAACAGCGGGACCTATTGTTGAATTTTATGATGACACACATCTGCCAAAAAATATTACTGTTTCGTTACGTCGTTCAAAAGTTCAAGCAATATTGGGAGTTGAACTCAATGACAAAGATATTGTAGAACTGTTAAGTCGTTTAGGCATGACCTTACATCTTACTGATTTTGGTTGGGAAGTAGTAATTCCAAGTTTTAGGGCCGATCTTTTACAAGAAATCGATCTGATTGAAGAAATAGCACGGGTATTTGGCTATCATCGTTTGCCTTCAGAAAATCCGGTTTCTCATTTTGTCTATGATACGCTTTCAGAGAATCAAATCTCACTGGATCACTGTAAAAAAACATTGATTGATCGAGGATATTTTGAAGCAATCACCTATAGTTTTATTGATCCCAAACTTTTAGAATTATTTGATTCTTTGAGTGCTTCTATTTCTTTGATGAATCCCATCTCGTCAGAATTACAAACCATGCGAACCAGTCTTTGGCCAGGGCTTTTACAGGCTGTTTTGTATAATCAAGGTCGTCAACAAACAAGAATGCGTTTATTTGAGGCAGGATTAGGCTTTAAAAATGAAGATCAAAAGCTAGAACAAAAAATGCTTATTGCGGGGGTTGCTACCGGTGATTTATATCCTTTGCAATGGGGGGCTACTGCGAGAGGTGTAGATTTTTTTGATGTGAAAGCAGATATAGAAGCTTTGGTGAAATTATCAGGTCGTTTGGAATATTTAAATTGTGAGGCATCACATCATCCCGCTCTACAACCTGGACAAGCTGCAACGCTATTACTGGGCAATAAAACATTAGGGGTAATGGGAGCCCTTCATCCAAAGATAATCAAAGCTTTGGATTTACAAGAACCTGTTTTTGTTTTTGAATTAGAGCTTGCAACTTTACAACAGTCGGAGATCCCAAAATTTCAAATGTTATCAAAATATCCAGCTGTTCGACGCGACATAGCTGTCATTGTTGGTCAAGAAGTATTGGCCAATCAACTTAAATCTGCTATTGTAGAATGTGTATGGGATTTATTGCAGGATGTAGTTGTGTTTGATGTCTATCAAGGTAAAGGAATCGAGCTAGGCAAAAAAAGTATTGCCTTGAGCTTGATTTTACAGCATCCATCGCGCACTCTAGTAGAAGATGAAGTCAATGAAGTGGTCGAAGAAGTTGTTGCTTTGCTGGTTAATCGCTTCCAAGCCGTTTTAAGGGAATAATTAAATGACTCTAACTAAGGCCGAGATTGCTGACAGTTTAATGCTTGAGTTAAATATCAATAAGCTGGTTGCTAAGGAGTTAGTTGATCTTTTATTTGAAGAAATTCGTTTGAGCTTGGAAAAGGGGCATCACGTTAGGCTTTCTGGATTTGGCAATTTCTATTTGCGTGATAAATCTGCTCGCCCAGGTCGAAATCCAAAGACTGGGGAAGCAAAAATCATTAAGGAACGCCGTGTAGTTACATTTAAAGCAGGTCAAAAATTAAAAGCTAAGATCGCTCAATATCAAGATATTAAGATCCCCAAAGAATCTGAAGAAAACTAAAAAATTATTTTGTGATTCTGTGATTACTACATTATCCAGAACACACTTATTGCAATCTAATTAGGGGTATGTTATATTACTCACGAAATAATGTTAAATGAGTTAATTTTCAAAACTAAATTCTATTATTAGGAGAAAAAAGATGGCTGCAACACAAGAAGACACACAAAAAGACACAAAATTAGAGACAGAACAGAGACCGACTTCTGCTGAAACTGCGAGTTCTAGTTCCACTGTTGGATTGACTCAAAAAAAACCAACTCCATTGCAAGATTTTTTAGAGGATTTTTGTAGAATGGCAGAGCATTTCCGTTCCGATACTCATCTTGTGACTAAAACTCCTGGGGGTAAATACAGAGATCGAGTAGAAAGAAGTCAATTTGAACACGCTTTTGGAGTAGTTGCACCTGATGGAACAAAAACTGATGGTATATTTAAATCTCCATTTCCAGAATCCATTAAAAACATGACACCAGAACAAACCAATTTCTTTTTAGCGGAGAGTAGTGGAGTTAGAGGAATACGGACATTCGTGGAGTATTTTTTAGAAGAATGTCATTTACTACCACGTGAAGTCGTCGAAAGTTTGGGGTTTTGGAGTCACCGGGGTTATTCTTCGGGGAAGTTTCGGGACTTTCGTGTTCATAACGATAGAATGTTATTAGATGTGTTGAACACAATTCGGTACGATCAGAGAACACCACTTGAGAGAGCATTTAGACAATTTCGAAGCCTAGCAGAACATTTCCGGGACGACGCACTCCCTTCTCAATTACGCAGTCAATTTGAACGTGTTTTTGGTGTGGTAGAACCTGATGGAACCATAGTAGGTGGGATTTTTAATGATCCCTTACCATGCACAATCAAAGAAATGTCAGAAGAACTAAGAGAGCTTATGACAGCAGGAAGTTCAGAGCACGATGTCATCACGATGGTAGATTATTTTTTAAAAAGGGCACATAAAAAAAATAAACCAGGATCTGGACGGGTGCTTACACCTGTGATGGATTTTCATAGTTCAAGATGTCTAGAGAATTTACGCAAAACCATGAAACAAGAAAGACTCGATGCTGATTTGAAAACTGAACTGCAACGTGCTTTACATGAGCTTTGTGGTGTGGCAGAAAGGGTTCGTCTACCAGGAACCTTTAGCCTTCCTGTTAACTTTACCGTTTTTTTTGCGGCGGCATTAGGCTGTCCTCTTACTTATGTAGACAAAAGCTGTTTTGAGCACGCTTTTGGTGGAGTTGAATCCGATGGAACTATTGTAGCTGGGATTTTTCGGTACCCATATCCACGGACTCTGGAAGAAATGACACCTGAACAAAGGCAATTCATGGCTGAACCTCTTGGTAGTGGGCCCCGTTTACCTGTGATAGAGTTCTTATTAAATGAGTTGAAATCTGATCTAAGTATATACGACATGCTGAATGATTTACGAGAAAGAATCAAAAAACAACTGGAAGCGGAAAAGGATAAAACAACTAAATTGGAAAAGGATGATACAACTAAACAAAATAGTCCTCTAACAACTCAGTATGATAAACATAGAGCCGATCTTACAGTTGATAACAGGACATCTTACAGTTCATCATCGACGATGGGAGCAGTGGCGGAAATGCCTCAAAAACCCAGGAGTGAGGCACCTAAGGTGGGAACATAGTACCTGTGTGAGCGCATAGCCTGAAGAAAAAAGGCTAGAAAATAAAATCTTGTCGTATTTCAAGTAGGGGCCGGTCGCGGTAGCCGGCCCTATTCCTCACGGGTATTTATGTAGGCTCGGTCGCGGTAGTCGGCCCATCCAATATCATTCAACATTCTCTACCAACCCTGTTCGTATGGGCATTTTTCGAGTATAATCATTCGTTTAATCGGGGCGTAGCGCAGCCTGGTAGCGCACATGTATGGGGTGCATGTGGTCGGAGGTTCAAATCCTCTCGCCCCGACCACGATTATAATTAGCTGATTAACTTAATCAAAAACTAGGGGCAGAAAAAATGGATATTCCATCTAAACTCTTATCTGACCAAGAACAAGAAGAATTAACCTCCACTCGAGCAAAATCTGTTACTAAAGCAGCCGTTATCATGTGCGTCTTGGGCACTATTTTTTATTGTTATGAATATTATCTTAGAGTTGCCCCCAGTGTGATGAGTGCTGAGCTTAAACTGGCCTTTGGTTTAAGTGATGCGGCTCTTGGGCATTTAGCAGCTTGTTATTATTATGCATATACACCTATGCAGATCCCTGTTGGCATGATGATGGATAAATTTGGTCCTCGCAAAATATTAACATTTGCTTGTGCTTTGTGTGTTGTTGGGACTTATCTTTTTGCGACGACAAGCGATGTTTTATTAGCACAAATAGGACGTTTTTTAGTGGGTTTTGGCTCGGCCTTTGCTTATGTGGGTGTGCTAAAAATTTCCAATTTATGGTTACCCCAAAAATATTTTGCATTAATGGCAGGGATTTGCACTGCATTAGGTATGTTTGGGGGCATGACGGGGGCTTTGACCATGGCACCCTTAGTCGAGAAAATCGGTTGGCAGTCCACATTATTTTATTCAGTGGTTATTGGAATTATTTTAACATTCGCCCTTTGGTTTATTTTGAAAGATAAAACAGAAGAAAAATTTAACCCAAATTTACAAACGCCACAACAAAAAATCTCTCTTTTTTTAAGTCTTAAGGAAATGGTGAAAAGTTCACCTATGTGGATAAATGGTATCATTGGCTGTTTAACCTTTTTGCCAATATCTGCTTTTGCTGAAATGTGGGCAGTGCCTTTTTTAGAATCGACAGGGATTTCTAAACAAGAGGCGGCAGTAGGCTCTTCTATGGTATTTTTAGGCTTTGCATTAGGAGGCCCTGTTTGGGGCTTGATTTCAGATGCTATGTCAAGTCGTCGAATACCATTGATGATGGGCTCTTTCATTTCAGCAATATTAATGGCAGTGGCTCTCTTAGAGCCTAGTTGGCTGGGTCAATGGATGAAATTAATTTTATTTTTATGTGGTTTTTTTGCAAGTGCAGAGATCTTAGTATTTGCAGTCAGTAATGATATGAACCGATCTGAAGTCAGTGCAACCGCGGTTGCATTTACCAATATGGTTGTTATGATAGGGGGTGCCTTACTCCCTCCCTTGATTGGTAGATTATTAGATAATTCAATGAAGGTGGTGAATGGGTTGCCTAGTAATACGGCAGAAGATTTTGGAACTGCTTTATTGATTTTACCTTTGACATTGGTTTTTGCGGGTATTTTAAGTTATTACTTGAAAGAAACTTACAAGAGTTATCGTTGAAGGAGTATAAATGCTTCCTAAAACTTTAAATGCATTTTTGTGGTATTTTCTTCGCCCTTATAAAAAAACATTTTTGGGAATGCTGTTTGCTGTATTTCTATTGGCAATTTTTACCTCATTAAATCCTTTCTTAATGAAACTAATCATTGATGATGTGGTTGAATACCATGGAAACCCAGGAAGCCTAATTTCTACTGTTTTTATTCCAGCTGTTTTGTTTGTGTTGTTATATCAAATCATGGATTTATGTTGGGTTTTATATGATTATTTTAAATTAAAAACATTACCTAAAGTCCGAGAAGATATTATTAATTCCCTTTTTTCTTACCTGCAAGAACATTCTTATGCTTTTTTTCAACGGAACTTTTCAGGAAGCCTTTCCAATAAAGTTGCAGATATGGCAAGAGGAGCAGAATCAGTTATTGCGCAAAGTGTAGAACCACTCTTTTCGCAAGTGATGTGTTTAATCATTGCTTGTATTAGTGTGTATTTTGTCAATCCTTTTTCGAGTTTGGTTTTATTATTATGGTCAGTAGTGTTCTTAAGCATTGTCTTTGTTTTTTACAAAAAAACCTTGTGGTTCTCAGAAAGGTTTTCAGAAAGCAATAGTGTTTGTATGGGTAAACTGGTAGACAGTGTTACTAATATTGTCAGTTCTAAACTATTTGCTCATAATCGTTATGAAAGAGACTATTTAGCAAAATTTGTGAAAGAGTCTCGATATAAAGATCAAGAACTGCAGTGGTATATGATTAAAATTAAAACACTGCAAGGCACTTCTGTCACCTTATTGTTTGGATGTATGATGGGGATCTTAATTTATGCCAAAGAACACAATTTAGTGACGGTTGGAGATTTTGTTTTTATTCTCTCGTTGTCTATGACCATCATGCAAGGCTTGTGGTATTTGGCGAGTCATTTTTTAATGTTTTCTCAAGAATTAGGGGTGTGTAAACAAGCGCTCTCGATTATCAATATCCCTCATGAAATTGTTGATGTCCCCAATGCTCAATCTTTAAAAGTAACGCGGGGTGAAATAGTATTTGATAACGTCAGTTTTCATTATGATAGGGGTAAAAATATATTCCGCAACAAATCTCTCACCCTTGAAGGAGGGCAAAAAGTAGGGCTTGTTGGTTTTTCCGGTAGTGGAAAAACGACATTTGCCAGTCTTATTTTGAGATTTTTTAATATTGCTTCTGGACAAATTTTAATTGATGATCAAAATATTGAGCAAGTAACACAAGACAGTCTACATTCACAGATTGCTATGATTCCTCAAGATCCTATGTTGTTTCATCGGAATCTCTTGGAAAATATTCGTTATGGACGCTTAGATGCAAGTGAAGAAGAAATTATTGAAGCTTCAAAAAAAGCACATTGTCATGAATTTATTGAGTTGTTACCAGACCGGTATCACACGATTGTTGGAGAGCGTGGATTAAAATTATCGGGTGGGCAGCGACAAAGAATTGCAATTGCTCGCGCCATTCTTAAGAATGCCCCAATTCTAATTTTAGATGAAGCAACTTCCGCATTAGATTCTATGACAGAAAAGAAAATCCGTGAAAGTTTAGAATATCTGATGCAAGGACGAACGACATTGGTTATTGCCCATCGTTTATCGACATTATCTGGATTAGATAGAATTTTAGTCTTTATGGGTGGTCAAGTCGTAGAAGATGGTACGCATCAAGAATTATTAGAACAAAACAGTCATTATGCAAAATTATGGGAAATGCAAGCAGGGGGCTTCTTACCTGAACGAGGAGATGAAAATGAGGATGAAGAAGGTGAAGATGATGGAAATGATGAATATGAAGTTAAAGAGGCATAAATAAATGATGATTCACTTTAAAAAAATTGCTGATATTTTTACTGAACGTCGAATTATGATTACCTTATTGTTAGGGTTTACTTCTGGTTTACCGTTGGCCTTATCAGGAAGTGCATTAGCGGCTTGGTTTACGACCAATGGGGTATCTTTGCAGGCCATTGGGTTTGTGGGATTAGCGTCTTTGCCCTATACCTTTAAGTTTTTATGGGCACCCGTGATGGATAGATGGGTTCCTCCTTTTTTGGGACGCAGAAGAGGCTGGATGTTGATCTGTCAATTGTTGTTGTGTGTTGTGATGGCTGGCATGGCATTATTGACGCCGGAATCAAACGCTGAATTTTTATTTTTATTAGCCTGCACACTTGCATTTCTTTCTGCTTCTCAAGACATTGCCGTGGATGCCTATAGAACAGACATGTTAAAACCAGAGGAACGCCCGGTGGGTGCTGCTATGTTTGTTAATGGCTATCGAATTGCTATGTTGGTTTCAGGGGGATTAATTTTGATCATTGCACATCAAGTGGGGTGGAGGATAGCTTATCTCGCCATGTCTGCTTTAATGATCATCGGCATTATAGCAACTTTTTTAGGTCCAAAACCAGAGGTTGAAGTTATTCCTCCCAGAAATTTACGAGAATGTACGGTGACACCGCTTGTTGAATTTTTATCTCGTCGTCAAGGAGTAGCTGTTTTAATTTTTATTGTTTTGTATAAACTAGGAGATGCCTTTGCAGGCTCGATGACGCAGGCCTTTTTAATTCGGGGTGTAGGTTTTACATTATTAGAAATTGGAACATTAATTAAATTGATGGGATTTATAGGGACTGTTTTGGGGACCACAGTGGGCGGGTTATGGACCATTCGGCTGGGTTATTTTCATGCTCTATTTCTCTTTGGTATTTTACAAACCATTGCCAATCTTTGTTATGTTCTTTTAATTTGGTCGGGTCATAATCTTTGGGTGGCTGGTTTTTCGATTTTTATGGACAATATGTTTGGGGGAATGGGAACCGCCGTATTTTTTGGACTTTTAATGGGATTATGTAATCCTCGTTTTACAGCTTTTCAGTATGCATTACTGTCTTCTTTATGTGTGGTGGGACGAGTTTTCATTGGTCCCATGGCCGGCATGATAGCAGAATATTATGGATGGCAAACTTTCTTTATTTCGTCAGTTTTATTTTCTATGCCAGGTTTAGTGCTTCTTTGGTGGTTGCGAGGAGGCTTAGAAAAAATGCGTCATGAACAAACACAAATTCGTGAAGGGTTAGTGACGGCGAGTTAAGTATATTTTATGGAAAAACAATATGAATATACTGGGGAGATTAAAAAACTAAAAAGTATTTTGAGTTCTCCGATTCAATATACTCTACCGATTGGTGAGTCAGAAATACCTTTAAATCCATTATTAGGAAAAATACTGACCTTGAAGTTTGCGGATGAAATCTATTGTTTAGGATGTCAAAAAAAAACCAAAAAAAGTTATAATCAAGGATATTGTTTTGTTTGTTCACAAAAATTAGCGCGTTGTGATTTCTGTATTTTAAAACCTGAAAAATGTCATTACGATCTAGGAACATGTCGGGAGCCTGAGTGGGGAGAAGCGCATTGTATGATTCCCCATATTGTGTATTTAGCGAATACCTCTGATCTGAAAGTAGGAGTGACTCGAGAATCACAAATTCCAACACGTTGGATAGATCAGGGTGCTTTAGAAGCCTTGCCAATGTTTAGAGTTTCCACTCGATATGCTGCCGGTTTGATTGAAGTGATTTTGGCAAAACAGGTAAAAGATAAAACCGATTGGCGTAAAATGCTGCGGGGAACTAAAGCAGTTGTGGATTTGGTTTCTAAAAAGAATGAATTGTTTAAGATATTTGAAAAAGAGTTTGATGGTATTGCGGATAAAGTGAAAAATGCTAAAATTGAATATTTGGGAACTGGTGCAGAAGCAGTGACTGAATTTCAGTATCCGGTATTAGAATATCCTATAAAAATCTCTTCCTTGAATTTTAATAAAACGCCTGAAATATCGGGAAAATTATTGGGAATTAAAGGTCAGTATTTAATTTTTGATGCTGGGGTTTTGAATGTTCGGAATTTGGGTGGGTATAGGGTCGAGGTGGGGGTGGTGTAATTTTGGGTTAATGCGCATATCTAACCCTACCCATCTCCCCGGTCTATACAGAAACTAGGGAGGAAGCTTATTTTTGGACCATGTGGTAGTATTACCACGACAGTTTTATTTAAGGAGCCAACTACTTGATTAGATAAAAATTATAAAAAACTACAGAAAATGCTATAATTTACAAATGAGATAATTAAGATTATTTAAAATAGGAATATCATGAGACGCGTTTTTATCACTATTCGATTTATGATTTTTACGATAGTATTTGTTTTAAGTCTTTTTTATGGTAAAGCTGCATTTTCGGAAGTTGTTATAATAAATGAAATCGAACAGTTAAATACTATTTTAAAAAACGTAAGCTTAAGTTCACTCGTTATTTTTGATGTAGATGAAGTACTGGTTTATCCCGAAAATATTGTCCAGTTACAAATTGCTTCATCCTTTTGGGAATCAACCATGGTTGATTTCGAAAAAAATTTAGGGGAAGAGAAAAGAGATTTATTGCATAGCATTATGCTATTACAATCAAACTGGAAGTTGACTAATGAAATGATTCCTAAGTTAATACATAATTTGCAGTTAAAAAAAATAAAGGTTCTTGCTCTGACAGCATTTAGAAGTGGAAAAATGGGAAAAATTGAATCTGTAGAAGATTGGAGAAACATGCATTTAAAAAAACATGATATAGATTTTAGTGTAACGGCAGGGTTTCCTGAAAGATATTTTGAAATCAACAAGTTAAATATAATTAATGGTAAAAAGATACCAGTCTATAAAGATGGAATTATGTATACAAATCACCACCCTAAGGGTACAGTATTAAAAGCTTTTTTAGAACAAGTTGATTTTAATCCTAAAGAAATTATTTTTATTGATGATAAAATACATAACGTAAGAGATGTAGAAGAATTTTGTAAAGTTGCAAACATTAAATTTGTTGGCGTACATGATAATAGAATAATGGCAAAGCATAATATTTTTGATAAAAATCTAGGAAAATATCAATTTCAATATCTAGAACATTATCATGTTTGGTTAAGTGACTCAGAGGCTAAAAAGAAAATAGCCAACACGCAAGGAAAGATCTTCTCTTCTCCATAAATTATAGTAATTGGGTTTTACTGATTACTTCTCTTATGGAATGTATTTTGTTATCTATAATTTGATTATTAATATTTTTGCTTTGATCTTTTTTTTCAGCAAGTGGCCAATCATCTAAGTATCGATTAATCATCGGTATTAATTTTATTAATTCTTTATCTTTGGAATTATGAGAAAAAACATCGGCAATAAGCTCCATGGTTCCTATGACTGCTTGATGAGGTTTATCTTGATAAATACGTATTTTCCCTTCTAACGCTTCTTTTAAATATTTTACTCCCTCTTCAAAACGATCTTTTTCATAAAGACATAGATAATGCCCATATGATCTCTTCATTATTAAAATTTCATAATGATCTTCATCTTTCTTACAATAATCTGTAGCCATTTTTAATGCCTCTGAAAGAAAGCGACCGGCCTTGTCAAATTCTTTAAGTTTTATTGCTAATCTCCCATACGCATGTTTAGTTATTGCGAATTCTAAATTTTCACCATTGAACTTTTCTTGAAGTTCGAGGGCTTTTTCTAAATATTTTTTAGACAGATTGATATATTCTTTTGATTTCTCAGCAGGCGAATACTGTAGTTTTCTATAAAAAACTAATCCAAGTGAACGATTCACTAGAGCAAGATGTTGAGGATTTTCTACCGTCTCAAGAATTTTCATAGCTTTTTCATATGGAACTTGAGCTTCCTCATATCTACATTCATTATATAGTATGTGACCTTGTATTATAAAGGATAGCTCTGATGAACCATTTCTTTTTTGTATCAATTGGATCTCCTGTCTAGCTTCGTTATACTCCCCGTGGTAATAATAAGAAGTTGCCAGATCTTCCATAATTCTATTTGTTAAACGTGCTTGCTCAGATTCAATAAATTGAGCTAAGTATTTAGCTTTTTCAAGAAGGCGAATGGCTTCTTTAGTATCGCGAAAACAATAAATATAATATGCCCCGGATTTACTTAAAACACTTACCAATCTATTTGTTTTTAATAATACACTATTTTTTTTATGCAAAGAATTTAAAAAATTCTCAACATGCGGGATAATAAGTCTTACTTTTTCAATATTTTTTCTATCCCAAAAATTGTAAACAAAATATTCATCAATTAATTTTAGTACTCTTTCTTCTATCGACTGCTCTTCCTTTTCTTCATGTATTTGTATTTTAATACTATCTCTTAATACATTGTGCATGTTCAAAAATAACTCACCTTTAATATTAATAATATCCAACATTGAGTATTTATTTAAAATTTCTAAAGAACTAGAAATATTTTTTATATCATTTTTAAATATAGATGCAGGAATTATATCATATGAAAAATAAGAACAAAGTTTAAGTAAGTAATAAGCATCTGCTAATTCCTTAACCAATATATTTTTTGATATTTCAAAAGCGGTCAGAGAAGTTTTTATATAATTATCTTGTTTAAAAGAATGGTAACTTAAGAAAACCTTCCTTCTTTCATATAAAGATTCGTATTCTCTAATGTAATCATCTATTGTAATCATATTATTATTTTTAAGATAGTTAATCGCTTGAGTAATTGCCAATGGATAATATCCTAGTTTTTTTGCTAATTTTTGTGCATTTTGTTGAATTTCTTTTTTAAGTACTTTTAAGATTAAAAGCTCTGCTTCTTTTTTTTCTTTATCAAATTCCTTCAATTCTAAAAAATCCCAAGCGTCCCATTTTTTAGAACAAGAAGTAATTATTATATGATGTTGTTTAGACTGAATTGATATTAAGTCTTTTATGCTATCGTAACTATCTGCATTATCAAAAATAAATAGCATCTTTTTTTGTTTTTCCAGTTGATCTTGTAATAAAGGCACTATTAATTTTTTGATTTGATCATCGTTAAGACGATAAACCTCATTCTCTGTGGCAATGCCCATTGCAATAGAAAATAATCGAATGGAATTAATAAGAGATTGTTCCGAGTCCGCTTTAAAAAAATAGGTCCCTCCTTCATATTCAGCGCTATTTTCTTTTGCATATTGATATGAAAGTTGGGTTTTCCCCATACCTTGGTATCCTACAATAATAATTTTTCTACTTTCTCTTAAAGTGTCTTTAATTTTATTAATAAAATATAAACGTCCAGAAAAAGATCCACAAGGTTCAGGTACTTTACAGATTTCTTTTGCTTCAAGCATGGAGATTTTATTAAGGTCATGGCCATTTTCAATTAGAGATAGATTATTCTTTTGCTTTTGATTGTTAATATAATTAAATTTCCTTGTATCCTCTAAAGTTAGAAACAAAATATAAAAAGAGGTTAGACAAAGTATGCTACCAAATAAGATCCATCTTTTTGTTTTTTTTGAAATTTTTTGGGGTGCATCGTGTGCCTGATCTTTTTGCGGGGTTTTGTTTCCCTCAGTGCCTATTTTAGAAACAAAAGGATCATGGAATATTTCATACTGTCTCTTAAATTCTAAAATATTTTGATCTAAAGTAATAGTAGGTAATAATTTTCTTAAAATTTCAAAGACTAAAAAATAGTAATTTCCCTCTTCTGCCAAATCGATATATCCATACTCGAGCAATTGTTTAGGAATATCTATAGAAGTTTTTTTATTTAATAAAAGAAAAATAATTGAGTCCAAGGTTTTATTATCTCTTTGAATTAAACTAGAAATTTCCAATTTTACTGCATGATCGTTTGGAGCTCCTTCCCTCATATCGATAGATGTCTTAACACCGACAAGATTTAGATGCTTTTCTAACTGATAAATAAAAAGTATATTATCCTTTTGTTCTTTACAATAAACAATTAAGCAAATTAGAGCTTTGCTACCCACTGACGCCGATATCTTTTTTAGCTCTAGTTCAAAAGTAGTTTGAATAAGTAGGCTTGAATAATATTTTTTTACAAGTGTAAATTGATTAGATTTTTCTATAAAGTCTATTATATTTTCTTGGGATCTACATCCTAGCTTCAATCTAAGATTACGGATATGATTTTCAACAGTTTTAGGGGAAAGTGATAAAAAAGAGGCTATCTTTTTTGTTGATCTTCCACTCAGGATGCACGCAACGATATCTATTTCTCTGCGTGTAAAGGGTATCTCATTAATTACCTTCAAATATGAATCGTAAATCTCCTGTGGGAGGGTAATTTCAATATTTTCATATTGTGTATTTTTAGTACTACTCATAGTGACATCTCATAGTTTTACTTAATTGGCTTCCCATCCTCCAATACCAATACAGCATTTTCTATTTGATATATATGTTGCCTGCTTTAGATATAACTTTATAGAGTTTTCTCCATAACTTTATATCAACTTAATCTGACTAAAGAAAATTTAAACAATTTTATCTCTAAATTATCTTTAAAAGCTAGGGGATTTTTACCTAAGCCTTACCCTTAGGCATATTTGCAGGATAGTTAAGTGCAATTCTCTTGAATATTATCCTCAATATTAAGGTTAGTAAAAGGAATTTTTATGATTAATAATAAGTACTCAGATGACTCTTTGGTGTCTCAACCAACTATAAACAAAGAGAATTTTTTGAAAAAAGAAGTCAATGTCTTAATGATAGAAGACAATCAATTAATTCAGTTAATTCACAATAAAATATTAACTGATCTTGGTTGTCAAGTTGATATTGCTTCTAGTGGTGAAGAAGCATTATTAATGATTGAAAATCATTATGATTTAATTTTATTAGATATAGGATTGCCTGGGATCAGCGGGACTGATGTAGCGATCAAATTTCGTGGCCATAAAAATCATAAAGAGGTCAGAATGATTGCATTAACATCTCATAGTGATGTTGATACTAGAAAACTTTGTTTTTGCTCTGGGATTGAAGAAGTATTAAATAAACCAATTGACATTAAAAAACTTGAAACAGTCATTTATCAATTGAAAAAGCAGTATTTTTTCTATACTTACTTAGAAGGAGGATTATATGGCTTTTGAGGATATGTATTTTACATCTGCTTATTTTGGATTGAAGGATGTTTAACTTGGCTATACATAAGCTTAGAGCTGTTAAAAATTTTCTTTTTTGGATTGCTTTGTTGAACATGACATCGTTGGTTTTAGCAGAAAATAGTAACTCATTTAAAGACAATGTTACGAAGTTTAGTGATCCATTTTCTATCAAGTTGCCGGCAAGTATAGATGCAGCAAAAAGTGGGATCAATGCAGAAGAATTTACAATTTTTAATAAAAATAACGTTTATAGGGAGAATCACAATGAAATTCTCGAATTAGCCATGGCCATTGGGGAAAATGAGTTAAGGAAAATAGTGTCGTACAAACCAAATAGATTATTACTTCATTGGACTGCTGCGTATTTGAATTTTTTAGCGAAGGTTAGTGATGATGGCCAATTCGAACAGTTGGTAAATCATATATATAAAGAACACATTTTTCCTGCTTCACAAGATATTCTTGATCATGTTGGGAATGAAAGGACTCGAATTCATGAAGATGTTGTATACATCATAAAAAACATTAAAGAAAATAGAACTTTACCCGATACACAAATAGCTAAAAAAACACAAGAAATATATAATTTGGTTATAAACAGGATAAAAGCCGGAGAATATACCCCTGGTGTATATTATGTGAGCGACACCATTGAAGAACTTGTAATTAAGCTGGCGACTGACGAACTTTATAATAATTCAGAAAAAATTGATAATGTAATTTGTACACATGTAGAGTATCTTTTGAGTAAACTCTCTGAAAAAGAGTATGAGCCTCTGTTGTATTCTTCAAATGAAGGACATGATCTTGTTATCATTGTAGGGGCACCTGGTTCTGGAAAAAGTACTTTAACATCAAAAATTGCTAATCGTTTTAAGCAGAGTGGCTTTGCAACTATTACAAAAGATAATTTTAATAGGCTATTATTATCTTCTCCCCATGACTCAATTAGAAAGATGGGTGCGATCACACGAATATCGATTGATGAGTCTGCGACAATCCTTTATAAAACCGTGAAAAGAGTCTATCAAAATGTTTTTGATAAAAATATGGGCATGCCAAATTCTATTTTTGAAATGGCCGTTTTAAAAGACCTTCCAATTGTCGAGGACGCAATTGCAAAAAACGTAAAATCTAAAGAACCAACTTATCTTTATTTCGTTTATCTTCCCATGGAAAAAGCATTGCAGCGAGCTTTTGCGCGTGCTAAATCTCCAGACAAAATTTCGGATAAAGATAAATTTTTGGAACCCAATATTTTAATAGCGCAACATAAAGTATTTGGCACTTATTTTGAACGTGCTCTTGAGACAAATAAAGATAATAATCTGGCGTTTGCTGTGATTGATAATGATATGGATCGTATAGATCGTAAGGTTACGCCATCTGTAATTGCATTCGGAGACACAAGTTCAAAAGAATTAAATATATTAGATATGAGAAAATTCAATCTTTTTCTAAAAAAGAGATTTCTTAATATAAATGCAACTTCTTTAGAGACTCTATACAATCACTGTCCGCCTGATGCTGATGAACAAATAGAGCAAACGATGATAAGGTTAGCAATATTCTATAAAATTAACAAATTAGAGAATTTCACTGTTGAGAATAAGAGAATTAAAATGGCAAATGCAAAAGTGTTAACGCTGATAGACTCTGTTCAATAGGCTCAATGTAAATGGACTTTGTTTAAATAAGAGATATGGAGATAAAAAATGAATACAAGTAACATGTGTGCATCAATATGGACTGGGAAAGAATTTGATTTAAGAGAAACCAAGATTCACTACTCTAATTCAACAATCGTCCGTGTTTTAGGTTCAGGATTATGTGGTACTGATCGACATCTTATGGATCTTCCAGCCTTTAATGAAAGAAGTTTTGGACATGAAATCTTTGGTGAAATTGTTAGGGTAGGCAATAATACAAATTCGGTTGGAGGGCATGAAATCAAGCTCAATGATAAGGTTATTGTCACACCTGGGGTGCCTTGTATGGAATGTGCAATATGTACAAGCTATGCTGGTCATGAACATATGTGCAATTCACGTCGTTCTCATGGTTTTGCCAAATATTCTAATGAAGCTTTTTTCCCAATAGGTGGATTTTCAAACTATATGGAGCTCGTAGATGATTTATGGGTGGTAAAAATTGAAGATGACCTTACTTTTGATGAAGCTATGTTTGCAGAACCTGTGGCCATTGCCACTAAAGCTGTTGAACGTGGTATTGGGGGTTCTAAGCAAGAGTTTGAATTTGGTCCAGGTGTTGCCATGCGGGCTGCAGTTGTTGGATTGGGTCCTATTGGTTGTGCTACTACATTTGTATTAAAAAGTTTAGGTGCAGAAATAATAGGTTTTGATCTGAATGAATGGAAATCACAACTTGTAGGAGATATTTTTAAATTTAAAACAGTTTCTATTCCTGAAGGGAAAACAGAAGATATATATTCTTTTTTAAAAAGTAAGTTGGATTTAGAATTCGATCTGGTGATTGACTGCACAGGAAATCCTCGTGGTTTAGAGTTATGTATTAAAATTGCAAAACGCGGTGGACGTATTGTTGAAGTTGGTGCTTTTGCTCCTGGGACAAAAAGTTTTATTAACCCTGCAGATATTTGTAAAAAAGAATTGGAAATTTATGGTTCTGCATTATCTCCAGTTTTTACATACAATAAAGTATTAAGACTTTTACGTAAGTTTAAACATTATGATTTGGCGCGACTCACAACACATCATCTTTCTTTAAGCTCTATGAATGATTTGTTTAAGATTGTTGATAAAAATCAGTTTCTTAAAATTCATGTAAATACCACTTTAAATTAAGGAGAAATATATTATGAAATACGTGATTTCTTGTTCAAAGATCCCACAACTTAAAGTAAAGGGAGAGGAAGCGGTTTTTCCTGTTACCAGAATTTTTGGTATTGGTCGTAATTACTCAAAAGATATTAACTCAGAGAAAAAGGACGATAAAAAGGTAGTTCTTTTCATGAAAGACGCTTATTTGCTATCTCCTGCAGAAGAAGGAGTAACATATCCTAAGGACAGTAATCAACTTCGTTATGAAATCGAGCTTGTGGTTGCTATTGGGAAAGAAGGACGACATATTTCTCCTCAAGAAGCAGATAAATATATTTATGGCTATGCAACCGGTATTGATTTTACAAAGTATGATGTTCAGGAGATTGCAAAACAACAAGGATGGCCGTGGGATAAAGGTAAGTCCTTTTTAGGTTGTGCGCCTTGTTCAAAAATAATTCCTAAAAAAGATTTTTTATTGAATAATAATAGAATATGGTTAAAGAAAAATAATTTTTTGGTACAGGATGGAAACCTTGGCCAAATGCTTTGGTCTGTTCCAGAAATTATTGCTTTAGTATCGTCAAGTTTTGGGATCTTGCCTGGAGATTTAATCTTTACAGGGACGCCAGATGGGGTTGGTATGGTAGAAAAGGGAGACATCCTTGAGGGTGGGGTTGAGGGCCTTGATACAATTAATTTTAACATCCAGTGATTATTTTACCTATGAGAGAAGAGAGAAAATATGAATATATTGAGTAAATATGCAGTTTGGCAGGGAAGTCAATTTAATTATATTGAAAAACCTATTTATTTTGATCAACGTACAGTAGTAAAAATTATGTCCTGCGGGTTTTGTGGGACTGATAAACATACAATTGAGGAATTGAAAGTAAATAATATTTCACTTGGACATGAAATATTAGCTGAAATTGTACATCTAGGTAGTAACCATAAAGTTGTAGGTGGTGAAAAACTTTCCGTTGGTGATAGAGTAATTGTTGTTCCTGGTAAAAACTGTGGAGAATGTCACCATTGTTTGAGTCAAACAGCTCAGGGTAATTTATGTAAACATCGTACTGCACATGGATGGGGTATTTTTTTAAAAGAAGATTTTTTTGTTGCAGGTGGTTTTTCTTCCCATATTGAGCTTATGGATGGTGCCTGGCTTGTTAGGGTACCGGATCATATTCCAAATGATATCGCCGTTCTTGCTGAACCATTGGCTATTGCGGTGAGAGCTGTTGATCGTGCTTTATCTGGAACAAGACCAGATAAAGATTTAGGTTCAGTGATTGCAGCTAGAGCTGCAGTCGTTGGAGTTGGGCCGATTGGTTATTTAGTTGCGTATGTTTTAAATACCTTAGGGGCCGATGTTGTTGGTTTTGACATATCTCAATGGAGATGTGAATTCTTTTCTGATAACTTAAAACTTCCAGCTATCTATTTACCTGTTGAAGATTCAAACAAAATTGATCATTACATTTCAAAAGAATCTCCTATACAAGACTTTGATTTAGTATTTGAATGTGGTGGAACGACCTCTGCATTTGTAGCATCTCTTGTTGCTGTCAGAAAAGCAGGCCGAGTGATTGAATTAGGTAATTATATTCAACATGAAAGTGCAGAAATAGATCCATCTTGGATTTGTCGTAAGGAATTGGATTTAATTGGATTCGTTTTAGCAAATCCTTTTACCTATATTAAAGTATTTAGGTTATTATCTCAGCATTCATTAGATGCACTTAGAATTATTACAAGTAAGATCTTTCTTAGTCAAGTTAAAGATATTCTTAATATTGATCATACTAAGCAAATGAAGGTGGTGGTTCAAAATGATTTATAAAATTCTTTTGGAGCGTAATTAATGAACGTACTATTAATGGGCGCTGGATGGGTAGCAGAAATGGTTTATGTACCATTTTTAAGTTTATTAGCACAGATTAAAATTATCTATATTCTTGATTTGGATGTTGAAAGTACAAAAAAACGATTTATTCAATATTCAAAGGTGAAAGTTATATCCAAAGGCGAACAGAAAAATTTAAAGTATGAAATAGTGTGTATTTTAACACCGAATTATTTGCATTATGAAAATCTGTTAACCTTTTTAGAAGAGGGCGTAAGAGTTTTAGTAGAAAAGCCCATTTGTATTAATTTAGAAGAATTGAGTAATCTAAACAAAAGTAATAGTAAAATCAATTCATCTATTTTTGTGAGTTCTCCTTTTCGATATAGGAATGACATTCAGACAATAAAGCAAATAATTTCATCAAACCTGTTAGGGGATGTTTACCGGGTTGAAATAAATTGGTTAAAACGTCGTGGTACTCCCGGTGCATCATGGTTTACCAAAAAAAAATACTCTGGAGGTGGGGTTTTAATTGATATGGGGCCTCATTTACTAGATTTATTTTATTGGTTTTTTGGAAAAAGGAAAATAAAACACAGTTTGAGTTCTGCTTCAGATTTGTTTTTAAATTCTGGTGATGCTTATGCCAATTGGCATAAAAATAACGAAGCAAGTTATAAGAATGATAGTGATGTTGAAGATAGTTTGTTTTCATTGTTAATATATGATGATATGGCTTTGTCCTTAAATCTTTCCTGGGCAAGTAATATTGAAAATGATTATGCAGAAATTAAGGTTTTTGGCAGCCAAGCTACCTTGGGCGTATTAACATCTGTGGGGTTTTCAACCAATACACTTTATAAAGAAACTCAAATAAAAATCAATTCTATTTCTGAATCCAAAGTTCAAAATTTGAAAATTGAGGATCGCAAAGAACCTTTTCGTAAAATGCTTTTTGAATTTGTAACTTCTGATAAACCAACATTACCCAATGTTGATCTATCTTTACATATCATGAATGACATTTTTAATATTTATAATCAAACCTTAATGATTAAATAGGTATTATATGAAAAACCATTATTTTGTTTCCGCATATGCAACTTCTCCATCTTTCTATGAATGGGATCCCTTCGAAGAAAAAAAATATTTCCAAGAATTAGCAAATAATCCAAAAGTTATTGGAATTGAACATCCTTATTTTGTTAATTCAGAAAAATACCCGCTTTCTTGGTTAAGAGAGGCTATTCCTGAGCATTGGTCGATGATCATTACAATTTTGCCTGCACTCATGCAAGAATCTAAGGTAAACCCTTATTTTGGTCTTGCATCAATGAGTGAAAAGGATAGAATTTTAGCTGTTGCTTTAGTAAAAGAGATGAATGAGTATATTCATCTGCTAAATGAGATGTTTGGGAAAAATGTTGTTACCGCAGTTCATCTCCATTCATCACCAAAAAATGATGATAAAGTGATTAGAGGCAACAAGTGCTCGCTCAAACGCTCCCTTGATGAAATAAGTGCTATGAATTGGAATAATATCCAATTAAATTTAGAGCATTGTGACGCCTATGTTCCAGGGCAAATTCCTGATAAAGGTTTTCTGTCTCTTGAGGAGGAAATAGAAGTTATTGGTGAAACTGTAGATTATGGGCTTGTATTAAATTGGGCAAGATCTGCAATAGAATGTCGTTCTTCTGAAGGGCCTTTAAAACATATCCAGCTGGCTATGAAAAATAATCTCTTGAAAGGATTTTTCTTTTCCGGCTGTACGAATAATATTGAAAGTAAATATGGTTCTTGGAAAGATACTCATATGCCTCCCAAAAAAATTATTAAAGGCCTTTATCTGGAGGAGGATAGTCTGCTTGGATATCAAGAAATTCGAAAAACATTGGAATGGTTAAACAAGAACATATATTTTGGTATAAAAGTACTCAATCCGGAGAAAAAGCATTGTATAAAAAAATCCGTTGGTTTAAATATTGAAACTATAGAAGCGATAGAAAAGGTAATTGTTGATTTAAACGTAAGTTAAAAAATAATTTTGGAAATATTAATTATGAAAAAAATTATCATTATAGAGCCGGGATCCAGTATGCTTTATATCATTAAAGCAGTTAAAATTCTAGGCTATATTCCAATAATATTTTGTTCCATTAATGAATATGCCGGAGATCAGAAAAGTTTTTTAGAAAAACAAGGATACTATGAAGTTAACGCATCTACTGTAGATAATATTATTAACTGTATTCAACAAAATAAAATAGGAGATATTCTTGGTATTATTTCTACTGCAGATAGGTTTATTACGCAGGCTTGTAAAGCAGCAATGTTACTGGGTGTAAAAGGGATGGATCCCTCATTATTAAAACTGAATAATAAAGCTGAAGTAATTCGTTTAATTGCAGAGGATAGTCCACCATCTATTATTTTCAACAGAACTTCTATTCCATATCATGATTTAAACAACATGCTGAAGGTCTCTAACGCCTTGGTATTTAAACCTTCAATGTCGGCAGGTGCAAAAGGCTTATTTGAAATTAAAAAAGAAGAAGAAATTAATAACATAGGTGAACTGATGAGAAAAGAAAAACAGGTTAATGTAATTGATCAAGATTGGGTGGCACAACCTGTTATTGATGGAATTCTTTATAGTTTGGAGGGCTTTGTAACTAATGGGAAAATTAATACTATAGGTATGTCCCAGCGCATGAGAATAAAATACACTGAATCTCAAAATATATTTCCAGTCGACGAAAGAAATCCTGAAGTATTTTTAATATTAAAAAGAATTGTTGAGGATCTTATCAAAACTTCGGGTTATAAAAATGGATATTTGCATTCTGAAGCTATATTTGATGGAAAGAAAGCATTTTTAATTGATGCTAATTTTGGTCGTATTGGGGGTGCTAGTGTTGCCTTGCAAGTAGCACTTGCTACTGGGAAGAAAGTCGAAGAGATTTATGCGCATGTTATTGATGTTACTTTTTTTGGAGATAAGGAATACCATTCTCAATTTTATCCTAAAGAGAAATCCAATACACTTTCAATTTATTACAGTGTTAATAAAGACGCAACATTTTTAAAACTTAATCTTCCCGAAAACATTAAAAGTGATCATGTTCAAGTTGTTGATCCAGGGAAACGTTTAAAACCTGCTGGCAATGATAATCGATCTTGGGTAGGGATTTTAACTGGAAAACCAGATGATGTTACAAGAGAGATAGACTTGATTTCTGTATTAACTGACTGTGGCCCTTTAAAACCAGTATTTTAACATGATAAAATATTCTTATTCTAAGACAAAAAACCGAGCTTTTATTACAATACTTTTATGTGTAAGTGCAATTTCTGGTATTGCTTCAGATATGTATATTGCTGCCTTGCCTGATATGAGTACCTTTTTTAGAGTATCTGATGATGCAATCAAATGGACGATTTCAATTTTTTTTATGGGGTTGGGTTTATCACAGTTAATCTATGGACCTTTATCAGATTATATAGGCAGAAAAAGAACGATACTATTTGGGTTTGTAATTTTTTCTGCGGGTTGCTTATTATGTATAACCAGTAAAACATTTTTGCTATTTCTTATAGGTAGATTTGCTCAAGGATGTGGTGCAGGTGCAGCGACATGTATTTCAAGAGCAATGATGAGAGATACATATTCAGGATCTGAATTGGCAAAAGCACTTTCTTATGTTGGAATGGGTTTGGCAGTGGTGCCTGCCATTGCTCCGATTATAGGTGGATATATTCAATATTTAGTGGGATGGAAATTGGAGTTTTTTTTAATGCTACTTTATGTTGTTGCTTTATTTTTTGTTGTGAATTTTGTTGTCCCAGAAACAAATATTTATTCATTTCAACATAGAAGAGATTTAAAAGAAATTATAGTAGACTATCGGACAATATTAATGGATCCTTTGTTTTTTATTAATGTATTAATTGCGAGTTTTATCGTTTCTATAATCTATATATTTTATAGCATAACATCTTTTTATTTACAAGACCATTATAACTGGACTGAAGTAGAATATAGTCGAGTATCAATTTTTTTAGCAGCTTCATTATTCTTGGGAAGAGAATTAAATATCTTATTATCAAAATCACTTTCCAATAATGAGATTATTTTATATGGAAGTATATTATCATTACTTGCTTCAGTAGCCATGTTTATTTTTGATTTAGCAAACTTTAATGTTACTGTTACTTTATTGCTTCCTATTTCTGTTTATGCCATTGCAGGAGGTATTGTCTTTTCTAATACTTTCGTTGGGGCAACTACAAAACATACCAAAATAGTTGGTTCGGTAAGTTCTCTTTATGGCGTTATTCAAATGTTAACCGTATTTTTTATTATCTCTTTATCATCGTTATTTGGGGTGTCTTCAATTTTTGGTATTTATTTCTTGATTTTTGTATTTTCCGCTGCTTCTATTTTTATGGTTTTATTTTTAATAAGGAATGATAAATCATGAATAATTTTACAGATGAAAAAAGAATACTGAGCCCTAGTGAAATCAAAGTTAAATATCCACTTTTATTAAAATCTATCCAAAATGTAGAAACAACTCGACACGAGATTCAAAATATTCTTGATTCTAGAGATCAGAGATTTTTAATGATTATTGGCCCCTGTTCATTTCATGATTCGCATGCAGCAATGGAATATGCGACAAAATTAAAAAGACTATCTGAGGAAGTTTCTGATACAATTTTAATTGTAATGAGAGTTTATATAGAGAAACCAAGAACTGGAGCTGGGTGGAAAGGTTATATTAATGATCCCTATATTAATAATACTTATAAAGTTCAAGAAGGAATTATAAATGCTAGAAAATTTATGCTGCATTTATCCGAAATGAGTTTACCAATAGCAATGGAAATACTTAACCCGTGTGCTTATTTGTATTTTGATGATTTATTGAGTTGGTGTACGATTGGTGCACGCACAGTAGAATCACAGCCCCATAGAGAAATTGCTTCTAATCTCACCATTCCTTTGGGATTTAAGAATAGTACTTCTGGAAATATAGATGTTGCAATAAATGGCATTGAATTCGCTTTTCGAAAACAGACTTTCATAGGTTTAAATGCTCATGGTGAAATTTGTGTTATTTATGCTAAGGGCAATCCCTATAGTCACTTAGTTTTACGGGGAGGACAAGAGGGCCCAAATTATTTTAAAGAAAATATTATGAATATAGAAAAAAAAATGTCTTCTTCAAATATTCCAATGAATATTATTGTTGATTGTTCTCATGGTAATTCTTCAAAAAATTACACCTTGCAGGAAAAGGTATTTAATGATGTAATGTCTCAAAAATTGGCTGGTAATATTTCCATACTGGGTGTTATTATAGAAAGTTTTCTAGAGGAAGGGAACCAGGCTGTGACTAATATTCCTAAACTCAAATATGGGTGTTCAATAACTGATGCTTGTATAGGTTGGGAAGTGACAGAGAGAATAATAAAAGAAGGTTATAAAAAGCTGAGTTCAATAAAAAAGACGAGGCGTAAGTTTTTAGTGAGTATGCAATAAAAAGTTTGGAGAGAAAACTGTGAATTTTAAAAAATCAATTAAAACTTCTGATTTAACTATTTCTAATATAGTAGAAAATCAGAGCTTGTCTTTTATTTCATCTTTAAACCAAAAAGCAGCTGATTTAATTAAGGAGGGCAAAGATATAATAAAATTATCTGGTGGAGATCCCTCGCATGTTCCTGAGAGATTATTATCGATATTATCAGATCTCTGTGCAAGTTCGGAAAAGTCTATATTCAATTATTCCCCCATTGCTGGATTTGATAAATTACGAGAATTAATTTCCCTAATACCTGCTAGTTATTATCATAATCCTGTTACAAAAGACAATATATTAGTCAGTTCAGGAGGTTGTTCTGGGTTGTTTCTTACTTTTAAGACAATTTTAAATCCAGGCGATAAAGTTCTAATTCAAGATCCTTGTTGGGAATATCTTCCTCGATTAATTGAAAATTGTGCCGGAATCCCTGTTTACATGAAGTTTTTTTCCTCACCTTTTTTAAAGCCAAATTGGGAAGATTTGATTTCAGAAATACAAAACCAATTGAAAATGGGGGTCAAAGTGGTATCTATAAATTCCCCATTGAATCCTTCTGGTAGAATAATCCCTATAGATGTAAAAAATTCTATTATTAAGTTATGCTATGATTACCAAGCTTGGTTTGTTTCAGATGATGTTACAATTGATTTCAATTATGTTGAAGATAACCCTAAAAGCATTAAAAATCTTGAAAATTTTATTTCCGTGAATTCCTTTTCTAAGAATTTAGGAATCACTGGATTGCGCTTTGGCTTTGTTGTTGCATGTGAGAATATAATAAATCAGTTGAAAAAATCTCAATTATATACATTCATGTATCCTAACAGTTTTATTCAAAAACTAATCGAGAGTTATTTGGCTTCTAGCAAGGAAGAATATAATGAATTTATTAATAATATCCGTGCACGCTACAAAACATATGCTACGGATTATACACAAATGTTATCTGCTATCCCAGAGATTGAGGTGCAGCGCCCAGAGGGGGGATTGTTTTTATTTCCAAAATTTAAATCAAATCAGCCCATTAATTTTGACAAGTTGCTCACTAAATATTGTTTAGCAGTTGCTCCAGGTGCTGCTTTTGGTTCTGATTGTGAGAGTCACTTTAGATTATTTATGGGGGTTTCTCCAGAGCAGATGATTAGAACAACGCATTTACTTTCAAAATTTGTGCAAGAATTACAATGAAATGTTAAGATGAGAAAGTTGAAAGGGTGAAAGATATGTAGGTCCTGATATGTTTAATTATTCTTTTGATGAAATTATAACAGCGCTTATTTCAGCTTTTTTAATAGGTTTTAGTAAAACAACAGGGACCAGTTTAGGAACAGTTGTCATTCCTTTTTTTACCAATATATTTCCTGCTAAAACAGCAACGGGTATTTTGTGCATTGCTTTTCTATTAGCTAGTTTTCAAGCGTTCAAAATTCATTTTAATCATGTTAAATTTCTATATTTTAAGCTCCTTTTTCCTTGGGTATTATTAGGCCTCTTTTTGGGAGGTGTTACACTTCTTTCTTTCGAAGAACAAACGTTAAAAAGATGTATTTGTATAATTATTCTTGTCATGTTGATATTTAATATGGGAAAATTTTTTTATGATTATCTTTTTGAAAAGGTAGCAACATCTAAGCTGTTTGATATAACTTGTGGGGTATTAATAGGAGCAACTTCGATGATTGCTAACTCAGCCTCTCCTGTGATGGTAGTTTATCTTTTAGCCAAGAAAGAACCTAAAAATAGCTTTATTGGTACCCAAATAGCTTTTTTTCTCCTAATGGATTTTTTGAAAATTCCATTTTATATTTTTGCAGGAGTTATAAATACTAGTTCACTCAGCATCAATTTAATGATGCTGCCGTTGATGTTATTGGGGGGTACTGTTGGGTTTTTTTTCATTAAGTGGATCCCTGAAAGTAGATTTAGAACGCTCGTAGTTATAACATCTGGCCTCGGTGCTTTGAAACTCGGCTGGTCAACGCTGTAGGATGAGAGAATCCGAAATGTTATGAGCACCTTTAATGGTAAATACCATTACCAAACTGCTTCTTTTGGTGGTTTTAATCTTTCGCACATTTAATTCTGTACTTATAAATTACCAATGTTTGAGATAAGATACGCCGCAGGAAAAAACCAAAAAGGTGGTTTTGGGGGTAAATGAAGTGGAATAAAACATCCTTTATGGAACGGGAGGTGAGTGGGTTGAGGATGTATCCGACCTTTGAGGTGTACCTTTACTCGCTGCACGTGCCATTTCAAAACCAGGCGTTAATAAAGGAGCTTTTGGGGGAGAGGTCAAACTTTTATCAGCATCCTCTGCTAATTTTTCTGCTTCAGACTTTTTCTTATTCCATTCTTCAATCCGTAAGTTCAAAAGATTCGCTTCATTGCTGTACCCGAGGGTGAACAGCTTCTCGGGGGTAATTCCGTGTTCCAATAAAATCGATATCATCGGCAGCGTCATATTTTTTATTAGATCATTTAAAAAATTAGGATTAGCTATTAATAAGTTAAATACTTCTTCTTTTGCAATAAACGTTGAAAACCATTCTGTTTTATTTTCTTTAGCAGCTGATACTAAGAATCTCAACGATACATAATCTTTATTGATTAGAGAAAACTGATCATTTAAAACAGTGAACATATCCTTGTTGTCTAATTGGTATGCCAGACGAGTTATTAATGAGGTGTACTCTAGACTCCCTTTCATGCAATCTTGAACTTCCTTTTCTCTTACCAAACTGTTAAAGCTCTCTTTATTTCCAGCTCGAATAGAATCAATCAAACTAATAAGAGGTTTAGGAAATCCACACAGTTTTAAAAGATCAAATTTTGATTTTTTCAATGCTGTCAATGCCATTGAGTTTATGATGACTTTATTAGTTTCAATTAATCTTGCCCTATCAGAAGGCGTTAATGAGTTCAAAATCAAAAAGGCTCTATCTAACTCCGCTGAAATTTTTTCGTCTCTTGGTAAGACTTCACTACCAATAACTCTATAAAATTTTTGACCATGATGTGCTATTAAATATTTTAAAAGTAAATTATAGTAAAATTCTTTCATTCCAAATTTTCCATTTGCAACTGAAGATTGATATCCTGAAATAAGCTTATTAACCTTCACGTCCCGAAGATCTTTCGAATACTTCTTATATTCAACTTTCGCATACTTCATGGCTTGATTTTTAGCTTTATCTAGTGCCTCTGGAGTTCTGTCTTCAGGTCTCATTTTATTTTTTTCATCTATAAATTTTTTCAATGCAATAATACCAATTACCAGAGTCTTACAGTTTGCAACAGAACAATTTTTTATTTCTTGATCTTTGGTTGGAAGAATCATAAAAGGAGGATTAGGATCAGTCATTCCATTTATTTTATCAAGCATCTCCTTTTCACTTAAACTATCCCTTTTTGGTATAAAATTTTCGAGATCATCGGACCTGATTGTCTTGTGACCAGGAATTTTAATCACTAAAGTACCATTGTGTTCAAACTTTTTTCTGCTCCCTCGATTAGAGTAAATTAAATAGCGTTCCCCATCTTTTATATCTTTATTTAAACTAAGCCCAACAACATGGTTTTCCCAACCAGTGGAAAAAGTAATTCCGTCTCCCCTTTCAAATCTTTCAATTAAGGAAGGTTCAGTTGGATTTCCATTTATTAAAAATTCTCTTTGTGTACTGAAGGTTTCATTTATTTCGTTAAAATATCGATGGATTTCAGAACCTGGTTCCAATTTGGCAAGGTAGTCTTTGACGGTGTTGTGAACTAAACAAACAGTAGGATATATAATAGCCTTCAAGATTTATGCATAGTGTTCCTCTTTCACTCACCTTTTCAATATCGAACATACCACCAAAACCAAGCATATGAGCTGCTTCTTTGGCTATTCTAATTTTAGAACTCATCTCATCTTCTTCCTGTGGATTATCCAACATGTTTCTATAAATCAGTGCTGCTATTTCATGTTCACCATTTTCAATTGCTCTGGAAAGGGCTGATAGACCATTATCATCGGTGTAATAGGGGTTAGCACCTTCTTGAAGAAATTTTTTTACATTTTCCAAATTTTGGGAAAAAACTGCAATTAATAATTCATTATTGAGTTTTTTTTGCCGTTTAATTTTAATGAGTTCATTTATAAAACTTTCAGATCGGGTAAATAATAATTTACTGATTTCTGGTTCTACATCTAACGCTAGCATTGTTTGTTTATGCGCATTTCGAAGGGTAGGATTACCCCCACGATCTAGAAGCAGTTCAATAAATGCTTTGTCAATCTTACTGCTGTTCTTGAGAACCGCGACATATAAGGCTGTATTTTGATCTGGACCCCCTGGCTTGTTTGGATTTGCCCCTTTATCCAATAAAAGTTTTCCAATTGCTGGATGCTGGTGTAGAATTGCTAAATTAAGGGGTGTTTCACCATTTTCATCCATTTTATCCAAAAGCTCAGGGAACTCATTAAGAAGTGCGTTTACTCTTGCTAAATCACCCATTTTTATTGCTTCAAAGAATTCTTTTTCCATCGCAATTAACCTTTAATTTAAGGCTTATTACGTTGGACTCGGGTATATTCAAATAGTTTCATGTTCAAAAAAAAGAGAGGACAATACACTCATTTCAAATATTACTTAATAAGGTAAGGTGTTCTAGGTGTTCTAGGTAGGAATTTTTATTTAATTTTGATAATTTGGGCGGACACAGAGGTCCGCCCCTACATTAGGTACAAATTCTGATGATAATCTCAAAAAGTTGCTTTAACTGAAGCAGCACGTGGTGCAGGTGTACCTGAAGCAGGATCTCTTGACGCAGTTGAAGTTGCTCGTTCAACAAGTGAAGGCCCTCCCGCAAGAGCTGCTGAATGAACAACAGGTGGCGCTGCGGGGACAGGAGCTACTACTACCGCGGGAGAAGCGGCTGCGGTGACTGCCGAAACGGCAGCAGTGGCAGAAGCGGCAATGCTACTACCTTCAGCTACTACTTTTCTGTCCCCCATTGATGTACTTACTGGTACTAGAAGAGTCATTTCGCGTGCTACCTTGTATTGCCAATGCTCTGCAGGTACACGATTGAAGAGTTCACGTGCTTGACTCTGCATATGGGGGTGTGTAAGACAATATTCTGCTGCTAAGAAATAAGGGGAGGAAACATCTTTTAAAGCGCAAGGTCTTAAAAATGACAGTGCTTTATCAAATGGCATTTCTTCTACTAATTTTCTCTTAAATATAATTACGCAAGTTTCAGCAATGACTGCTTTTACATCTTGTATTACTTGAGGTGGTACTGTTGCTACATGTCTGAAGGCTGCAAAAAAATCATCAACATAGGTAGCATTTGTCGGTTGCTCGGGGAGTGTGACGGTTACAACCTTAGTCGCACACGACGTCACACCATCTTTATTAGGTCCTCTAGCATCAAGAAGAGCCTGCTCACGCAAACTCTCTTCACTGGGTCCTTGAGCATCAAAACCAAGGCTTGCTAATTCTTTAAACAATAGTCCAGCTAATGCCGGTGTGGGCATTGTTATATGAAAACCTATCGTACTAGGAGACATTCCTCCGTAATAACCATCGCGACGCCAGCCCTCGTAATTGAGCCGTTCAATATGCGGAGTGGAATCAGAAGGATTAAAATAAGTGCGATGATAATTTGCTGCTTCTTCACCATCCATATATGTATGGCTTCCTGTCCATCCAGTTCCCGTTAGAAGGAAATTTTCGTTTAAAGGTCCAATGTTTTGCCCGACTCTGTAAATAAATGGCATATTTTAACTCCTATCATTTGATTAAATAAGAAAGATGAAAGCATTATGTGTATCTCTTGAAAATATGTCAATAAAATAATGCACGTGAATTGTCAGTGGGTTGTGTTAGCTGATAAAGATACTCAATACGGAGGAAGAAGCTTTATTGAGATCCCTCACTACTCGCCGGGATATATAATTTTCTTGCCTTGAACGAAATTTTGTCAGCTTTAAGATGTAAATCACCATTCTTAGTAACATTAATATAAGAATCTCCTTGTCGTAATACCATGTTTCCTTGATTGTTTCCTATCACCGCAATAGTCTGATTGGCCTTTAATTGTAGAGCGTGACTCACATTAGTGATCTTAAAATCGTTTTTACTGACAATTAAATCCAGTTTGTTTTTAGCTTGAATTTCTAAATCACCCTCGGCAAAAAATTCTGAATTTTTTGCTGCTTGTAAATGGATATCTTCATTAGCTTTTAAAATCATATTTTTTTGAGTGTTTATTGATATTCCTCCATTTTTTACAGTTAATTCTCTGTGACCTTGAGTGATTGTTTGACTATTTTTTCCAGCTTGATGGGTGCTGCTGTGTTGAATGTCTATATTTGCAGAATCTCCGGCCACGAATTCAGTTGTTCCTTGTTTTGACTCTAAGAGTACCTGATGCTTATCTTTGCTTGCATCGAGTAATAAGCGATTATTTTCATTGTGGGTAAATAAATGAACGAATTCTTTATCCTTAAGATCTTCAAATTCTAAAGTATTATCCCCCCAAGTTCGTAGCCGATGACGACTGGGTTCATCATTTTGTATCGGAGAAGGTGTTTCGGCATTGGGAAGCACTCCTACTAAAACGGGATAACATCCATCTCCTTCACGAAAGGCCACTGTCACTTCAGTGTTAGCATGTAAAGGGAAATGACACCCGTGATCAACACCTGCTAAAGGTTGAATCAGTTGCAAGGGGGGTGAGGCTTCCCCTTTTAGTGTTGCTGATTGATCAAATGGGAAACGTACATGATAGGCACCTTGTTCATTAAGGTAAGCATAATCACCTGCAGCAGATTCCACAGTTGCAGAGTGGATCCCTGTCATTGAACGCTTGGGTTTAAAAGGAATTTGATACAGTGACTGTAAAGGAACAAGCGTGACTGTGTTGATATAATCTATCGGGGTTGCTTCTTCACCCCCCCATTCGGGAAATCCAGACCGTTGATCGCCTGACTGTTTGATACTAATGATTCGATAATCACCATTAATAGTCGACTTACCCTTATCTAAAATAGTTAAGCGTTGTCCAGGAACAAGATCTCTAGCAGTGGTTTCTGCAATGATTTCAGTAAAGCAGCCTTCCGGGAGTAGTTTAGTTTTTTGTGTCCAGGAGAGTATAGTAGGGTTTTTAGATCCCATTCCTTTAGGTTCTATACATTCTAGCATTGTACGAGTTCCAGATTGGTAAGCATTAGGATTTTTTGCATCAAAGAAAACTAAGATAGCTGCTTCATGAGTCTGTCTAAAAGTGTAAACAAGGCCTGCTCTGGCTAATTCATGTAGGATAAACATATGATCAGACTGTTGATATTGAATGATCCATTTTTCTTTTGAAATATTTTTTAATGCCTGAAATTCAAAACTTCCGGGATGCCAGTGGTTTTCAGTTAAAATTTGCGTGATCATATCAATCACAGATTTGTTTTGAAATACCCTAGATTTTTGTATGTCTTGTAAGCGCGCAAGGGGGGATGCCAATATTACAGAGACATGGAGTCCATCTAAGCCAATGCTTTGTCCTACCGATGTTTGGATGATAATCCCATGAATTAAGTGAGGCTTATCTTTGCACCATAACTTGAGACTGGCTTTTTGATTTAAAAAATTGCCATGATCAAAACCTTTAGGAATAACTAACTCAATATTGAAATGATAATTTCCACAGAGTTTATAATTGTCTGAAGTAAATTTCATGACGGAAATAGCGCTAGAATCCATATTCTGTATAATAAATTCAAATTGATGACGGTTACTTGACATTTTTTCTACTCCTCCATTGCTTAATGGGGGAGCACAATATCGGATTAAGAACTTAAAAGCAATCGTTTTTGTAAATTTTTTAAAGTCATGGTAGAGTAGAATGAATATTTAGAGCATCAATCAATAAAAAGGTCCCTTCCTTAAGCTCCCTCCCCTGTTTCACGGGGGAGGGAAGGGGAGGGGGCGTAACGGGAAGGCCGAAGAAAAGATCGCAGGAACAAATAGGAATTAAAATGACCACACAACCCAAGACTATTTATCTAAAGGATTATCAACCGCCCGCTTATTGGGTAGAGACTGTCGATCTCACCTTTCATTTAGAGGAAACCAAAACGCTGGTTAAAAGCCACGTCACTTTTAAGAGAAATGAGAACGTTGCAAATGCTAACACCCCTTTAGTTTTATTGGGTACAAAATTGGAACTTAAAAACTTATCATTGGAAGGAAGATCTTTATCTCAATCCGAATATATACTTGATCAAGAAACCTTAACGATTCCTCATGTTCCAGATAAATTCTCTTTGCAGATTGAAACCGAAATTCATCCTGAAACAAATTCGGAATTAACGGGCTTATTTCGTTCCAGTGGTCTTTTTTGTACTCAGTGTGAGTCAGAAGGGTTTCGGCGAATGACTTATTATCCAGACAGACCCGATGTTATGGCAAAATTTACCACCAAAATTATAGCTGATAAACGTCGTTATCCAGTTTTGTTATCCAATGGGAACTGTGTTGAAACAGGGGATTCTGAAAATAATCCTAATTATCATTGGGTAAAATGGGAGGATCCCTTCAAAAAACCCAGTTATTTATTTGCTTTGGTTGCAGGAGACTTAATAGCCGTAGAAGATAATTTTGTGACGTGTTCGGGACGGTTAATTACTCTTAAGTTATATGTTGAGCGGGAAAATTTAGATAAGTCTCGATACGCAATGGAAGCCCTTAAAAAAGCGATGAAATGGGATGAAGTAACCTATGGTCGTGAATATGATCTCGATATTTATATGATAGTGGCGGTGAATGATTTTAACATGGGTGCTATGGAAAATAAGGGACTCAATCTTTTTAATTCTAAATATGTTTTAGCAAGCCCCGAAACAGCGACAGATTCTGATTATTATCATATTGATGCTGTAGTTGGACATGAGTATTTTCATAATTGGACAGGAAATCGGATTACTTGTCGTGATTGGTTCCAATTAAGCTTGAAAGAGGGCCTAACAGTATTTCGAGAACATCATTTTTCTTCAGAGATCAATAAATCCTCGGTCAGTTTAATTGAAGATGCAAGACTTATTCGATCAAGACAATTTGCTGAAGATGCAGGACCAATGAGTCATGCTGTTAGACCCGAATCCTACATGGAAATTAATAATTTTTATACGATGACAGTGTATGAAAAAGGGGCTGAAGTCATCCGTATGCTGAAAACTTTATTGGGATGGGAAAACTTTCGAAAGGGCATGGATATTTATTTTGAACGACATGATGGACAAGCGGCAACTACCGATGATTTTGTGGCTGCAATGGAAGCTGCTTCTAAGAAAGATTTGACTCAATTTCGTTTATGGTATAGTCAAGCAGGTACTCCCGAGATTGAAGTACAAGAAGTTTATGATGCAGCCAAAAAAACATATGATTTAAAACTGAAACAGTCTTGCCCCAGTACCCCAGGTCAAATCACCAAGGAGGCTTTTCATATTCCGATAGCCATTGGTTTATTAGATAAAAATGGAAAAGATATTTTACCTAAAACACAAGTGCTAGAACTGAGAGAAGCAGAACAAGTGTTTCATTTTTCCAATATAACAGAACGACCCGTGTTATCATTGTTGCGAGAGTTTTCGGCACCGGTGAAAGTAAAAACATCGTTAAGTGATGAGCAATTGGCCTTTTTGTTAGCGCACGACAGCGATGATTTTAATCGTTGGGATGCAGGTCACAAGCTTACTGAGCGAGTATTATTAAGGTTAATGGAGGCGTATAAATCAGGGCAACAATTAAAATTAGAATCCGTGTGGTTAGAGGCTTATCGTTTATTTTGGAAGGCGGATGTGACGCCAGACTTTAAAGCCCAAATTTTTAGCTTTCCAACCACGAATGAATTAATTGAATCTGTGGCTATTGCTGACATTGATGCTATTATGGCTGCAAGAACGTTTTTAAAAGATAACTTTGCAAAATCTTTTACGACAGAGTTATTGAATGCTTATCAGAATTATTTAACGCCAGGTCGATATGTTTATTCTGCTTCTGATGCCGCAAAACGAAGCTTTAAAAATCTTTGTTTGCATTATTTAATGCTATTAAAAGAAGATAAAACGGTATTAAATATTTGTATAAAACAATACCACGAAGCCAATAATATGACAGATAAACTAGGGGCCTTAAGTGCATTAACACAAAAAGACTGTTTAGAGAGTAAAGAAGCATTAGCAGATTTTTATGTTCGATGGCAGCATGAACCGTTAGTTGTCAACAAATGGTTTACAGTCCAGGCAATTTCAGAATCAGAAAACACCTTGGAGAATGTCAAGGCACTTATTAATCATCCTGCATTTGAGATTACCAACCCGAATAAAGTGTATGCCTTAATTGGTGCTTTTTCTAGTAGTAACCCAGTGCGATTTCATGAAAAATCGGGGAAAGGATATGCATTTTTAAGAGAAATAGTTTTGAAATTAGATCGTTTAAATCCACAAGTTGCTGCTCGGATGATTAATCCTTTTACGCGATGGAAAAAGTTTGATGTTGAACGTCAAAATAAAATGAAGGCGGAGTTGGAGAAAATTAAAGCAGAATCCAAGCTTTCTAAAGATATTTACGAAGTGGTGAGTAAATCCTTAGCACAAACTTAAAACCGCCTCTTGTTTCTTTTTAATACTTTGGTAAATGGGTGTGTGCAGAGTCCAGGTTAACCAACAGAGTGCAAGGATACTTGAAAATGCAACATCACTGAACCAATGAGCGCCGCTAAATAATCGGGCAGTAGAAAGAAATATTCCAATCATAAGAGAGGTAACGCCAATATATCGAGGGGAAGATAAAAATGTAAAGGTTCCCCAGAATATCATTGAAAAAGCATGACCACTGGGGAAAGAATGCAAAGAGCGATCTTTAATATTAGGATCATTTAATACTTCAGAAAGCTGAAATGCGGGTTCAATCATTAAAGAAGGGGAGAGCCTTTCAAGATGAAGAACTGTGTGTAATATCCAGTCTTGGAACATAAAGCCAATTTGAAAACATGCCCAAAAATATAAGTATTGTAATAATCGGATTTTGCGAAGATTTTTATTGTGGGTTGCTAAGATTGCTAAGATATTAATAATAACCGCGAAAACTAAATTAAGTTTGGTTTCGAGTCGATGGTTAAAGAGCCCAAACAGCGATTGTAAATAAGTGCTTCCAATTAAACTAGAGTTTAATAGTGTAAAGATATAGCTATCCATCTGCTTACACACGGTGTGTGTTAGAGGAGAAATCCATAGCAGAATGCATATAAATAAAAAACAATGGACAAAAATCAAAGATTTCCAATTTTCTAGGAACTTTATGTGGTTGTGCATACTACTTTCTCTAAATAAATGGTATTTTTATTGAATACTAAAACAGAGCCTGTTTCCTCCCAATCACCTAGTACAAACCTTTTTTTAGAAACGCCATTTAGCTCGAATTGATGGATCCCCTCGCGGTGTGTATGACCATGAATAAGGCAGTCTGCTTGGTATGTTTGAAGATAATGATGGACAGCCTGTTGAGTAACATCATATTTTTCATGGGAGGAGTTTTTTAATGGACTTTTTAAGGGTTCATTTGGTTTTTTTAAATCTTTTTGTTTTGGTCGTGAACTTGTCATGCGTAAGGTTCCTGCAATTTTTCTGCGCAAGAAAAGGGGTAAATTTAAAAATACGCGTTTAATAATGGGATGTCTAACAAATTTTCGAAACCATTGATATCCTATATCTTTGGTACACAATAAATCACCATGCATTAATAGTATCCGTTGACCTTCTATTTCAAGTAGATAAGGATCTGGAAGTAATGTACATTTTATTTTTTTAGCAAAAATGTGGTTGATTAAAAAATCTCGATTACCCTGCATAAAAAAAAGTGGAATGCCTGTTTTAGAAAACTCTGTTAATCCTTGGATAATGGTATTATCATGGATATTATAATTATCCTCCCCAATCCAAGCTTCAAAAAAGTCGCCTAAAATATACAGTGCATTTGCGGTTTTTGCTTTGGTGTTCAAAAAATTTAAAAAAAGTTTTGAAGTCTCTGGTCTTGTGCTATGTAAATGTAGATCAGAGATAAATAAAGTGGTCATATATAAATTTCCGATGGTGTCTGACACCATAGACTTACACTACTTCAGCACCTAAGATAAAAATATCTTCGGTAGGCACATCATCATGCCCAGCTTGTCTACTGGTTGCTGCTTGACTGATTTTTTGAATGATATCCATTCCTTCAGTCACTTTTCCAAAAGCACAATAGCCATAGCCTTCAATCGTATCATTCTTGTAGTTTAGAAAAGCGTTATTATTCACGTTAATAAAAAACTGGGAGGAGGCAGAATGGGGATCGTTAGTGCGTGCCATTGCGATGGTGCCAGTATCATTCTTTAATCCAGTTTTGGCTTCATTAGGGATGGGTTTTTTTGATTCTTTTTGTTTCATGCCAGATTCAAAACCCCCGCCTTGGATCATAAATCCTTTGATAACTCTATGAAAAATAGTACCGTTATAAAAACCAGAATTGATATAGTCTAGAAAGTTTTGGGTTGTTTTAGGAGCAGCCTTGTCATCTAACTCAATTTCAATGGGGCCTAAAGAAGTATGTAACTTAACTATTGGCATGGTTAACTCCTATTTTCATAAAGACAATAGAATATCATTAAAAATGGTGATGGGCTATTAGTAGCCTCTGGTTGTATGTCTTGCAATTATGTAATATGTGTATAGTGTAAATATTTATTAGTTGATTCTTATGTCAGAAACAAAACATATCTGTAAAACCCGTTTTGCTCCAAGCCCTACAGGTCTTATGCATTTTGGAAACCTTCGTGCTGCCTTGTTTAATTATTTATTTACACGGCAACAAGGGGGGGTATTTTTGCTACGGATTGAAGATACCGATCAGCTTCGTTCAGAAAAAAGTTATGCAGAGACCATTCTGCAAGATTTGAATTGGCTTGGCATTCATTGGGATGAGGGACCTTTTTATCAATCCGAGCGACAAGCAATTTATGATGAGTATTATTATCAATTAGAAGATTCTGGTTTTGCCTATCCTTGTTTTTGTACTGAGCAGCAGCTATCAATGACACGAAAAGTGCAGTTAAGTCGGGGAGAACCTCCAAGATATCCGGGGACTTGTCGGAATTTATCGGAACAAGCTAAAGAACAAAAATTGACAGAAGGACTAAAACCCACTTTACGTTTTCATATTCTACGCGGGGGTGTAGTTGAGTTTGAAGATGCTGTGAAAGGTCCACAGCGGTTTGAAAATGATCATATCGGAGATTTTATCATTCGGCGTGGTGATGGCACTGCTCCATTTATGTTTTGTAATGCAATTGATGATGCTTTAATGGGGATTACTTATGCTTTACGAGGGGATGATCATTTAACAAATACCCCACGTCAAATTTTAATTCTTAAAACCTTAGGATTAGCTGTTCCTAATTATGGCCATTTCCCCACTATATTAGGACCTGATAACAGTCCTTTGTCTAAACGAAATGGGAGTCGATCACTTAAAGACTTGCGAGAGGAGGGCTATCACCCGCTGGGATTGTTAAATTATCTTGCGCGTTTAGGACATTATTATAGTGATCCCGGGTATCAAAATTTACAGGCATTAATCGATCATTTTAAGTTGGCACACATTAGTACTTCGCCTGCGCATTATGACAGTGATCAGCTGGCATATTGGCAAAAAGAGGCGATGCATCGTGTTCCTTTGGAAGAATTTTGTCAATTAATTGCACCCTACACAGAAGAACAAGTCCCCAAAGATAAACAGCCAATCTTTGCTGCTGTCATTCAAGCCAATATTGTGATGCCGCATGAAGCCAAACGGTGGGCGGAGGCACTTTTTGCGCCTCATTTAACTTATGCAGGCGAAGAGGGTGCCGTGATTCATCATGCAGGGTCTGAGTTTTTTAAGACGGTCATACGCTTATTAGAAAGTGCCAAAGATAATTTTGTATTTTCAGATTGGTTAAGTCATTGTCAGCTTGAAACAGGGTTTAAAGGGAAAGCATTATTTTTTCCATTAAGAGCTGCGTTGACTGCTGAGCTTCATGGTCCAGAATTGGCTCGGATCATAGAATTGATGGGGATTGATTTTGCTTTAAAACGGTTACAGGCAGCAGCAGAATATGCTAAAAATTTATAATAGTTTAAGTAAACAAAAAGAAATTTTTAAACCTATAGTACCAGGGAAAGTAGGGATCTATGTTTGTGGTATTACCGTTTATGATTATTGTCATATAGGACATGCACGGACTTCTTTATCATTTGATGTGATGATCCGGTATTTACGTTATCGTGGGTATGAAGTGAAATCGGTTCGTAATATTACTGATATTGATGATAAAATAATTTTTCGTGCGCTTGAAAATAAAGAACCCTTTGAAGCGGTGACTGAACGTTTTATCCAAGCGATGGAGGAAGATGAAAGAGCGCTCAATATTCTTCCTTATGATGTTGTCCCCAGAGCAACTCAATATATAGATCAAATGATTCGCATGATACAACAGTTATTAGATAAGGGTTATGCCTATCTAGCCGCCAATGGGGATGTTTATTACGATGTTCAAAAATTTGAAAGCTATGGCTGTCTCTCACATCGCGTGTTAGAGGATTTACAAGCAGGGTCCAGGGTGGATATTAATGAGGCAAAACAGAGTCCTTTAGATTTTGTATTATGGAAAGCAGCCAAACCTGGGGAACCAGAATGGCCCTCTCCTTGGGGTTTAGGACGACCTGGGTGGCATACGGAATGTTCAGCCATGTCCCTTGATGAATTAGGGGAGACGTTTGATATTCATGGGGGGGGAGCGGATTTAAAATTTCCGCATCATGAAAATGAACGAGCCCAGTCTGAAGCTATTACCGGTAAACGCTTTGTGAATATGTGGATCCATACGGGCTTTTTGCAAATCAATAAAGAAAAAATGTCAAAATCCTTGGGTAATTTTTTAAGAATTCGAGATTTTTTGAAAAATTACGATGGAGAGATATTACGCTATTTTACCATTGCGAGTCATTATAGAAGTCCAGTCGACTATTCAGAAGATTCTTTGGATGCAGCTAAGAGCCCATTAGAGCGATTATACACCGCATTAAGAGGTTTACCGATAGAAGACTTGTTACCACCCAGCAATACAGAATTTGAACAGCGTTTTCAAGAAGCGATGGATGATGATTTTAATACACCGGTGGCATTATCAGTATTATTTGATATAGCGCGAGAAATTAATCGAATTAAAAATAGTGAACCAGAGGAAGCGCAAACATTGGGAGCGTTGTTAAAGAAATTAGGGGGTGTTTTGGGATTACTGCATCAAGATCCGGTCGCTTTTCTGCATCATATTGGTAAAGCTAAAGTGGATGCTGCAATGATTGAGACACTCATCCAACAACGTGATGAAGCAAGAATGGCAAAAAATTGGGCTGAATCTGATAAAATTCGAGATAAATTAACAAGCTTGGGCGTTATTTTAGAAGATACGGCTTCGGGGACATTGTGGCGGTTGGGGTGAGGTGAGAAATCCCCCCCTAGCCCCCCCTTTTTCAAAGTGGGGGAACTAAGAGGAGGGAGCCTGAGGAAGAAGGAAATTACTCTGCTTTTTTGCCTTCTTTCTTCATTTCTTTCTTTTCTTCGACGACTGTGCCGCCTTTTGCGGTGCATTCATCGGCATCTTTTGCCATCCAATCTTTACCTTTGCCTTTCTCATCAACACTGTGGCATTTTACTTTGCCATGATGTTTCTCTTCCTTTTCCTTTGCCTTTTCATTAGCTTGTGCTGTGAAAAGAAAACCGGAAGCAATAAGACTAGCGGCAGCTGTAGCAACAATTAAACCTTTTTTGGAAATTCCTTTCATGATTACTGTTCTCCAATCAAATTAAATGACGACATACCTTTTTTTTGACAGTTTAACCTATAGTTTTAGCTATAACTGCGATTTTTAACTATCTATTTTTAAATTATCACAGTTTTTTGCCTGTAACAAGGTATATAACGCAAGGATGATATTTAAGGAAATAAAAAAGGTGAACCTTTTGAGGGGTTCACCTTTACAAAGAATTAGCAAAAGCTAATTACATTGCAGCTTCTGGTTTGCAAGTTGCATCTTTCTTTGTAACTTCGGCTTGACAGTTTGCTTTATCAGCTTGTGAAGTTTTAGTAGCGCAATCAGCCATTGCCTTTTTACAGTCATCGGCAGACATTGCAGCAAATGCAGCACCGGAAGCCAAAGATAAAGCGGCAACAGCAGTTAAAATAAATGCTCTCATGATATTCTCCAAAAATTAAAAATGAAACGACGTCATTACACTTACGAAGTCTCTTACTAAATTAAAATTTAAATTAGTAAGCCTCGTGTTCTTTTGTCAGAATACATACTACATAATCGTTTACCGACCTTAGTATAATGTTCTAACAGAGGGTAGCTTAACATATTTTTTTTTATTGCAACAACACTTGGAAAATTTTTTTTTAAGGGCTTTTAGTTGTCAAGCTTGTTAAGGTTGCTAAAGTTGGATAAGCCGCTGGGAGTTCGATGCCGTTTGCATTGAGTGCAGCTTGTGCTTCCATTTGTATGTTAGTTAATAAATCATTATAAGATTTTTGTTTAGCCCAAACGCTCAGTTGTAAAATAATGGCTGATTCTCCGAATTCTAGAAAAGTAATTTCTGGAATAGGGGTAGATAGACTTAAAGGATTTTGATCGGCTACTTCCATAAGAATTTTTTTAACTTTTTCTAAATCTTCATGAAAAGCAATTCTGATTTTAACATCGCAACGACGAATAGGAAAACGTGAGACATTGCGAAATTGTAATTTTAAAAGAGTTTCGTTCGGGATCCGAACCAAAGTGTTATCTTTTGTTCTGAGTTTTACCGACAATAAATCGATGGAAAGTACTTCTCCAAGGATATCATTCACTAAAACCCAATCTCCTATAATAAAAGATTTTTCTGCGATTAAAAATACCCCACTTAAAAAATTTGAAATAGAGGTTTGTGCCGCAAAAGCAACCGCTACAGTTAAAATACCGGCTGCTCCTAAAAGGGCGGTGAGATCAATACCCGATTCTTTAAAGGGGACAATTAAAGATAAAGCAAAGCCAATATATAAGGTAATTCGCCGAAATAACATGGAGTGGTGGGCAGATAATTGTTTCTCAGACATTTTACCCACAACCCAACGAGCAAATAAGGTAATTATCATGCCTATAAAGAAATAGCCAATGGCGCGGGCGAATCCTAATAGATTGATACCTGCAAAAAATTCAGTAAAATCGTTTGACAAATTATCAAGACTAAAGAATTGATCAAAAAAACTTGGATCTTTTTTTGCCATATTTTAAGTTTTCCTACTGAAGGGATTTAACAAATTTTTCAATTTGGTTCTGGATTTTGAACCTAAACGGGGAGGAGTAATCAGTGTCAAGGCTTTTAAAAGTTTGTGAGGTTTAGTCACAATAGTAGAACTTGGGTGGGTATCACCTTCATAATATATACTGACTTGTTCTGTCCATAAATAATTGAGAGGATCGCTGTAAATAGATAAGAAAGGAAGCGGAATTCGAAGTTCATTCAGTAATAAATATTCTTTGGAACGATTGATGATTAAAATCGGAGTTAACACTCGAGATTCATCCATAGTGATTTCTTCTAAACGAGGAGAACAATGATTTGGGCTTGCGTAACATAATTCTCCTTCCAAAGTATTTTTCCCAGCCCAGGTATCGGACAATATTTTGGAGGGGATTTCGTCTAATATAATATTGTTCCCAACTTCGATTTTGATCCAGCAGGGAGAACTGATAAATAATAATATTTCCTCTCCAGCGGGAAGGGCGATAGGACGTTCCAATTGGGATAAGATTGCTCTGTCAGGCAAGGTAGGTTTTATTATGATTTCATTGTAATCTTTTCGAGAGGTGAAAGTTTTAAATCGAAATTTTTCTTTAGGAATTGGCGTGTTGGTGTTTTGAATTAATTGAGTGTCTTTATAGTTGGCAATATGCCATTCACGATTGTAGCGATCGAGGCAAAGAACAATATTATTAATTTTCCAAAATCGGGATTGTTCTTCTTCTACAACAAAGTTACCCCACCACGCTTCTTGTTTTTCTTCAAAAGAAACGATTTCAGAAGCTTCCTTGGTGCCATTTTTTTTACGTTTAAAAATTCTTTTTAACCAAGAAAACATGTTTAATTTCTCTCTGCCGCATAAAGGGTGTTTTGTAAAAGAGTTGCAACTGTCATGGGTCCAACACCACCGGGGACTGGGGTAATCCAAGCTGCTCGTTCTTTTGCAATACTGAACTCAACATCTCCACTAAACCTACCATTTTCCCCTCTATTCATGCCAACGTCAATGACTATAGCGCCAGGTTTTATCCAGTTGCCAGGAATTAGCTGTGGTTTACCCACAGCAACCACTAAGAGCTCAGCTTGTGAAACATGCATTTCTAAATTTTTCGTAAAACGATGACAAGCGGTAACTGTGCATCCGGCTTGTAATAATTCCAGTAACATGGGTCGTCCCACAATGTTAGATACTCCCACGACTGTAGCATTGAGACCTTTAATATTAATACCTGTGTGTTCTAAAAGTTGCATGATGCCAAACGGTGTGCATGGGCGCAGTAAGGGGCGTTTTTGACACAGTCTGCCGATATTATAAGGATGAAAGCCATCCACATCTTTACTGGGTAAGATACTTTCAACAATTCGACTACTATCAATGTGGGTAGGGAGGGGCAGCTGAACCAGGATCCCATCTATCATGGGATCGTTATTGAGTTCATCAATTAGCTCAAGTAGTTTTTGTTCGGAGAGGGTAGCTGACAGTATACAAGCCCGAGATTCAATCCCTACCTTTTTACAGGCTAGTAGCTTATTTTTTACATAAACTTGAGAGGCAGGATCTTCTCCAACTAATATGACAGCCAGTCCAGGTGCTCTTATCCCGAGTTTGTGACGTTCTGCTATACGCAAGGCAATTTTTTGATAAATTGTTTCAGCAATTGCCTTACCATCCAGAATTTTTGCTGCCGTTTCTTTTCTTGCCGCCATTAAATCCCCTTGCGTGAAAATCCTTCAACTCCCCATTCCAGTGAGGTAATTATCACATTATTTCTTCTTTCTGTAAAAAAGATATAAAAACCAAAATTAATTTGACCTTAGGAGTGGAGTCCGGGTACTATCTTACTCTTATATATTTTATATATTGGTGTGTTTAGGCAGAAAAAATTCGGGGTATAGCGCAGTCTGGTAGCGCACCTGCTTTGGGAGCAGGGGGTCGTGGGTTCGAATCCCCCTACCCCGACCAATCCGCGCCCGTAGCTCATCTGGATAGAGCATCAGCCTTCTAAGCTGAGGGTAGCAGGTTCGAGTCCTGCCGGGCGCGCCATAAATGTCTTTAATGGAAAACAACCTTAAAATGGTGGACGTAGCTCAGTTGGTAGAGCCCCGGATTGTGATTCCGGTCGTCGTGGGTTCGATCCCCATCGTTCACCCCATCTTTTCCCGTAGAATGGTGTCTGACACCGTGCCATTAGGAAGGTTTAGCAGGGCTAGATCTTTCCCTAGGATCCAGTGGTTTATTATTAGATGATTGTAATGTTGCAGAGCTCGATGTTTCTAAAGCCTGAGTTAATGAGCTTGTTTTTTTTCCTCCTTGAATAAGAAAGTGGGAGCTAGTGTCATCGGGAATGGGAATGTCTGTTTTTTGTGAAGCTTCAATCATTTCCCGTTTTTCGTTTAATTTAGATTCGAATTTATTCAGTTCCCGCTCGAATACTTTTAAAATATCCACTTTTTCTTTTTCTTCTTTTGATTTTTTAAATCTAGTTAAAAAAGAACTCAATTTAGAAAGTTCATGATCGATATTTTGGTAATTGTCTGCTATTAAATCCCATTCAGCTTGACTTTTATCTTCTTTTTCTGCAATTGGAGTTATATGTTCTTCACAATATTGACTATATGCTTTTTTTATTCTTAGATATTCTGGACTGATTTTCTCTAAAAGCGCTTCAGATTCTTTCTTACGGGAAAAGAGGGAGGTTACTGCCCTAAAACCATTTGAAAGTCTTTCACGGAAACTCGGCATATTTTCCTTGCGAGAAAAGAAGGAGGTTATTGCTTTAAGACCATTTGAAAACCTTTCACGTAAACTCGGCATAGCTTCCCCCTGCAATAATTATTATTTGTTTATCATTTTCTTAGACCTAAAATTTAATATTTTGTTTCGCTTAAATTTATTTTATTCAACAATGCCTAGCATGTTATGTATATGACCTCGCAAAAGGATGGGTGTCTGACACCATTCCATTTTGACCTATGGTGTATTATCGCCTTTTTTCAGTGTCTGTGCCAACAGGTGTCTGACCCCATGCTAATATTGAACTTATTCCATCGTAAACACTCTACTTAGATATAACCCAATTATTATTATTTTGAAGGGAAATTATGGGTGTTGATGTATTTAGGTTGAAAGGCAAAACCTCCTTTCCCCCTCCAGTTAAAAAAGGTAAACATGTTCCTGATGTTCCTGATGATTCTTTGAAAGATTTGAAATCAGTATTTTCTTTATTAGTTACAGGTGAAAAAAGCGATAGAGCTCATGAGGATGACTTATTAAGAACTCCCGTCAACATTAATGGTGTTCCTTTTAATGGAGGAGACTTAGGCATTTTAGGATCAGAAAAAAGAGACGACCCAAAAGGTAAAGAACTATTTTCTGAATGGAGAAAAGGGGCTAAACCCGAAGGGTTAAAAAGAATTAGCGGATTGCATCAAGGAACAATGGTGCATGCTCTTAGTTTTATCCGCGACAATTACCAATTAAAAAATGGTGAGAAAGTTTTTCCTATTATACTAAACCCACAAGCTTCATTTGAAAAAAATGGTGACAATTATAGCCTCACTTACACGGGATCAGTTTATACCTTTATAGATGAAAAGGGAAAAGCGTTTGGATTAGATCAACAAGGAAAAAAATTCATTATAGAGGATAAAGGTAAAATACCAGATATGATCAAAAATGGTCAATTAAAACTTATTTGTAAAATTGATGCAAAAAGTAAAGTTGATTGTAGCCAAGAACCCCCTGAATCATCTTTTGAACTTACAATAGATTATTCAGTACCTCAGTTTCAATACCGGGGGCCACCCAAAATGGAGGGTATCCCTCCGGGTGTAACATTCACAAAAGATTTAGGCGTCAACAGGACCATTAACCTTATTGCTCAAGACTTAATTAGCAGCATTGATGTTTATTTAAACACAAACCCAGAAGAAAGTAAACTTCGAAGAGCCCTGCAAGAAAATCGAAAACAACTAGAGGGTATTATCAAATCTGAAGATCAACATGAGAAAATTATAAAGATGAAAACAGTGATTCCAGCTATAATAAAGGTGACTGAGAATGTCGAAGAATTGAACCCATTGCAAAAATTCGCTAAATGGCTAGATAAACAACTTGAGCAAAAACCCAAAAATGCAGAAAAACCCAAAAATGCAGCAGAGGAAATCTATAAGAGGGCTCTAAAATATCAACCTCATTTTAATCAAATAAAAAAGAAGACTCCCTCATTAAAAGAGTCTGCGACTACTCCTACAGCAGCGTCGCCTGTACCTAAACCACCCTCACCATTAACCAAACGGGTTCGAGTCCAATAGACGGTGTCAGACACCGTGTCTGACACCATGCCATTGCACTATCAACACATAATATTGTAATCTCTACAAATATTTGGGCCGTTAGCTCAGTTGGTAGAGCAGCTGACTCTTAATCAGTTGGTCGAAGGTTCGACCCCTTCACGGCCCACCAATCTTCAGGGGTCCATACTGGACATATGATTGCCGTCGATATTTTGGTACAATTAGTGGCTGTGGGCCCTCATCCGGTGCTAACGCACCACCTTCTCCTGTAAAACGGGAGAAGGAATAAAGAGGAACCTAGTTATGCGAAAGTGGCGGAATTGGTAGACGCCCTGGATTTAGGTTCCAGTGGGGAAACCCGTGAGAGTTCGAGTCTCTCCTTTCGCACCAGCACATACAAAATCCTATCAATTTTTTAAGAGTTACTGTTATAGAGTTTAGAGAGGTTGATTTATGCAGGTATCAATTGAGAATACCAGTTCATTAGGGCGTCGATTAACAATTGCGGTTCCGGCGGTTCAAATTAAAACAGAAGTAGACGGAAAGATGAATGAGCTTTCTCGTACTGCACGCGTGGATGGATTTCGTCCTGGAAAAGCGCCTCAAAATCTAATTAAGCAACGGTTTGGTAATCAAGCGCGTCAAGAGGCGATTGGTAAAGTGATTGAAATCAGCTTATCGACGGCATTAGATGAGCAAAAATTAAAACCAGCGGGACGTCCGGTTGTTGAACGTATCATTAATGAATCAGATCAAGATCTTGAATATATTGTCACTTTTGAAATTTTCCCTGAAATAAAACTTGCACCCATTTCTGAATTAAAACTTGAAAAATATCATGTTGAGGTTCAAGAAGCAGATATTGATAAAGCCATAGAAAACTTCAGACAACAGTTTGCAGAGTGGATTGTTGTTGAACGGCCTGCAAAACAAGGCGATAAATTAACGGTCGATTATGTAAGCACTTTAAATGGAAAACCTTACGAAAATAATCAAGGTAAAGATGTTTCCGTAGAGTTAGGAAGTGGTTTATTTATTCCCGGATTTGAAGAGGGGTTGATTGGTGCATCTCAGGGAGATGAACATGTTCTTGAACTCACTTTTCCAGAAGAATGGCGTATGGAAAAATTAGCGGGTAAACTCGTAGAGTTTCGTATTAAAGTGAAAGCTATTACAGAAAAAAAATTAGCAGACATTGATGCCGCCTTTGCTAAAAAATTGGGTGCTGAATCTGCTGAGCCAGAAGTTATTCGAAATAAGGTAAAACAAAATCTTGAAAAATGGGTTTCAAATACCGTTGAAACTCGATTGAGAGATGAAGTGATTGAAAAACTGATTAAAGCGAACCCGGTTGAACTTCCTAAAGCCTTAATCGAGCAAGAAGTTGCCATTTTACATGAAGAATTGCATCGACAAATGGGCGATCAAGCCCATGAGGATTGTAGTCATCAAGGTCTTGAAGGACAGGCAAAAAATCGAGTTGCTTTGGGTTTAGTTTTAAATGAACTCATTAAGCAAGAAAACTTAGTTTTAGATAAACAACGCGTGCAAAATAAAATTAATGAACTTTCTAAGCGTTATGGTAACGCAGGATTCGTGGAAAGCATGTATTATGAATCTGAGGAGTTGTTAAATAGCATTCGCAATACGGTGTTAATTGAGCAAGCGATTGATTTGGTTTTATCGAAAGTTACAGTGCTTGAAAAGCCCTCGACAGTAGATAAACTCTTAAACCCTAAATCTGAGTAAGAGGAATATCAAAATATGTCCAACATAAATGGATTAGGTCTTGTACCCATCGTTATTGAACAATCCGCCAGAGGGGAGCGCGCTTATGATATTTATTCGCGTTTATTAAAAGAACGTGTGATATTTTTGGTGGGTGCTGTGGAAGACCATATGGCCAATTTAATTGTGGCGCAGATGTTATTTTTAGAATCTGAAAATCCTGATAAAGATATTTCTCTCTATATTAATTCTCCCGGTGGTGCGGTAAATGCTGGGATGGCTATTTATGACACCATGCAGTTTATAAAACCACCGGTGAGTACCTTATGCATTGGTCAAGCAGCCAGTATGGCAGCTTTGTTATTAGCTTGTGGTAGTCGAGGGAAACGTCATTGTTTGCCAAACTCACGGATTATGATTCATCAGCCTTTGGGAGGATTTCAAGGGCAAGCAACGGACATAGAAATTCATACCCGTGAAATCTTAAAAATTCGTCACAGAATGAACGAAATACTGTCTGAACATACAGGCCAGCCCTTGCAGCGCATTGAAAAAGACACTGATAGGGATTATTTTATGGGTGGACAGGAAGCGTGTGAGTACGGTCTTGTTGATTCAGTCATGACGGAGCGGTGATATACTCAAAGCGAATAAGTATAGGAACTACTGAGGTAGGTCTTGGTCTAAATAGGTCTCTAGGTCCAATTAAGTCTATGTGGACGCGGGTATTACTTGAAAAATAAAATTCCGGCCTTATTTTTGAATTATTGATTATTTGAATCAGGGTGTAGAAGTAGGTGTAGCAGCAAATAAAGAGGTAAAGCTCTATGGGTGACAAACAAAGCGGTAGAGGTGACCATGGAAAGCTTTTATATTGTTCTTTCTGTGGAAAAAGCCAGCATGAGGTAAGAAAGCTTATCGCAGGGCCATCGGTCTTTATTTGTGATGAATGTGTTGAACTGTGTAATGACATCATTCGTGAAGAAGTTGAAGAAAAAGAAAGTGGTGGTGTTGGCGCGAAGTTACCTACGCCACGTGAAATTAATCGGATCCTTGAACAATATGTCATCGGACAAGCGCATGCAAAGAAAGTGCTTTCTGTTGCTGTTTATAATCACTACAAACGATTACGAACGGGTTACAATAACAAGGATGAAGAGGTAGAGTTAGGTAAAAGCAATATTCTTCTGATTGGTCCTACTGGTAGTGGAAAGACTTTATTGGCAGAAACACTGGCTAAATTATTGGACGTTCCTTTTACTATCGCGGATGCGACAACTTTAACTGAAGCAGGGTATGTCGGTGAAGATGTCGAAAATATCATTCAAAAACTATTGCAAAAATGTGAATATGATGTTGAAAAAGCACAAACAGGTATCGTTTATATTGACGAAATTGATAAAATTTCGCGCAAGTCTGAAAATCCTTCTATTACACGAGATGTTTCAGGGGAAGGCGTTCAGCAGGCTTTGTTGAAATTAATTGAAGGTACGGTTGCTTCTGTGCCGCCTCAAGGGGGTCGTAAGCATCCTCAACAAGAATTTTTACAAGTAGATACCTCAGGGATCTTGTTTATCTGTGGTGGAGCTTTTTCAGGATTAGAGAAAGTCATTCGTCAGCGTTCTGAACGAGGGGGAATCGGATTTTCTGCTGAAATTACCAGCAAAGATGATAAAAAATCCATCAGCGAAACTTTAAGGCATGTGGAGCCTGAAGATTTAATTAAATATGGATTAATTCCTGAATTTGTCGGTCGTTTGCCTGTAGTTGCAACCCTAGAAGAATTAGATGAATCTGCTTTGATGAGTATCTTAACGGAACCCAAAAATGCATTAACCAAACAGTATGCCAAGTTATTTGATATGGAAGGTGCAGCGATTGAGTTTAGAGAGGGGGCATTAAGAAAAGTAGCGCAAAAAGCGATGGAACGAAAAACAGGTGCTCGTGGATTACGATCTATTTTAGAACAAGTGTTGTTAGAAACCATGTATGAATTACCTTCTTTAGAAGATGTTAGCAAAGTGGTTATCGATGAATCGGTTGTTAATGGTGAATCAGAGCCTTTATTAATTTTTGAAAACTCTGATAAAACAGCTAGACGCGCGTGTGACTCATGATTATCCCTGTATTGCCGTTGCGAGATGTGGTGGTTTATCCCCACATGGTTATCCCTCTCTTTGTTGGGAGAGAAAAATCAATCAAAGCCTTGGAAGCGGCTGTTGCTGAAGGAAAAAAAATATTATTAACGGCTCAAAAAGAACCCAGTCAAGATAATCCTCTTCAAACTGATCTCTATCCTATCGGTACTATTGCGAGTTTATTACAATTATTAAAATTGCCGGATGGAACACTCAAAGTATTGGTGGAAGGCGAGCAACGTGGAAAAATTGTTGATTTTGTACAAATCGAACCTTTTTTTAAAGTAGAAATTTTGCCTATTGAAACTGTCATGATGGAAGAACAAGAGCTTGAAGTACTCTTACGTTCATTAATGTCGTTGTTTGAACAATATGTTCAGCTTAATAAGAAAATCTCAATGGAAATGGTTGTTTCCCTTTCTGGCATTAGTGAACCTGCTCGATTAATTGATACGATTGCGGCGCATATGACGCTTAAAATTTCCGAAAAACAACATATTTTAGAAATTGCAGATTTAAAAGGGCGTATTCAAGCTTTAATGAAATTAATTGAGGCTGAAATTGATTTGTTACAAGTTGAAAAGAGGATCACCGGAACGGTCAAGCGGCAGATGGAGAAAACACAGAGAGAATACTATTTAAATGAAAAAATGAAAGCCATCCAAGATGAGTTAGGAAAACTAGGAGAAGAAGGCAGTGGGGGTGCAGTAAAAACAGAACAAGGTCAATTACTCGAAAAAGTAAAAAAAGCGGGCATGTCTAAAGAAGCCAAAGAAAAAGTCATTGCTGAAATTAACAAATTAAAAATGATGTCTCCTATGTCGGCTGAAGCAACAGTTTCTAGAAACTATATTGATTGGATGCTCACGGTTCCTTGGAAAAAACATTCAAAGATTCGAAGTGATTTAGCCAAAGCAGAAGAAATTTTAAATGATGATCATTATGGTCTTGAAAAAGTAAAAGAACGTATCATTGAATATCTGGCTGTTCAGCAACGTGTTCGAAAGCTGCATGGTCCCATCCTGTGTTTAGTGGGTCCGCCGGGTGTTGGGAAAACTTCTTTAGGGCAATCTATTGCGCATGCAACTCAACGAAAATTTGTGCGAATGTCTTTAGGTGGGGTTCGTGATGAAGCTGAAATTCGTGGTCACAGAAGAACCTATATTGGGGCATTACCGGGTAAGATTTTACAGAAATTATCAAAAGTAGGGGTCAGGAACCCTTTATTTTTATTGGATGAAATTGACAAAATGGCGATGGATTTCCGAGGCGATCCAGCGTCAGCTCTTTTAGAGGTGCTCGATCCTGAACAAAACAAAACATTTAATGATCATTATCTTGAAGTCGATTACGATTTATCAGATGTGATGTTTGTGGCAACCGCAAATTCATTAAATATTCCTCCTGCTTTGTTAGATCGTATGGAAGTGATCCGATTGTCAGGGTATACCGAAGATGAAAAACTTCATATCTCTAAACGCTATTTGCTTCCTAAACAGATGAAGAACACGGGTCTTCGCACCAATGAATTAAGTATCACGGATGATGCCATTGTTCATATGATTCGTTATTACACGCAAGAGGCCGGTGTTCGTAGTTTAGAACGCGAAATTTCAAAAATTTGTCGCAAGATTGTTAAAGAATTATTGTTAGGTAAAATCTCGAAATCAGTTCGTTTAACGGTTCCTAAATTGGAACACTACTTAGGTGTAGAAAAATATCGATTTGGACAAGCCGAAGCGCATGATCAAGTAGGACAAGTCACAGGATTGGCATGGACCGAAAGTGGGGGCGATATCTTAACTATCGAGGCAGTTGCGGTGCCTGGTAAGGGTAAAGTAACCAGCACTGGAAAACTCGGTGAGGTGATGCAAGAATCCATTCAAGCCGCTGTCACCGTGGTTCGATCACGAGCACAAGCTTTAGGGATCCCTTCCGATTTTTATGAAAAATTTGATATTCATGTTCATGTTCCGGAGGGTGCGACACCAAAAGATGGTCCGAGTGCTGGTATAAGTATGTGTACCGCTTTAGTTTCTATGTTAACTGGAATTCCGGCTCGTAAAGATGTTGCGATGACGGGTGAAATTACTTTGCGCGGTCAACTCTTACCGATTGGGGGTCTTAAAGAGAAATTATTAGCCGCCAGAAGAGCGGGTATACAAGATGTGATTATTCCGGATGAAAATCAGCGTGAATTGAAAGAGATCCCGAAAGAAATTTATAAGGGCTTGAATATACACGCAGTTCGTTGGATCGATGAAGTATTTGCCTTGGCTTTAACGCGCATACCTTCGCCTTTACCTATTGAAGAAGTTAATCCTGCACTCCCAATCAATAAAAAATCTTCAGATGCGGCTGATGATGATATAGTTAGTCGACATTAATTACAAATAAACTTGACTCAAGGGGCCTCCCATTGGTATAAAACATGCTGCTTATGCCTTATGATGTATGGTTTGTTGAGCCCTCATCCGGTGCTACGCACCACCTTCTCTCGTGAAACAGGAAAAGGGATGTTGAGGACGCTGTTTAGTCGAATAATTTATGTATGAGGGGATATATTTGTGAATAAGACTCAATTAATTGATGCAATTGCAGCCAATTTAGATGAACCAAAAAATGTGGTGAACCGCGTGGTAGATGCTATTTTTGATAGCATTAAGCAAGCTTTAGCGAAGAGCGAACAAGTTGAAATTGTTGGATTTGGAAAGTGGGAAGTTAAACAACGTAAAGCCAGAACAGGCCGAAATCCAAAGACAGGAGAATCCATAGAGATTGCTGCGACTAATGTTGCTCATTTCAAAGCAGGTAAAGGAATGAAAGACGCTGTGAATGGTGGTTAAGTGTATATTGTCTTTCCCCTCTCCCAAATTGGGAGAGGGTGCCCGAAGGGCGGGTGAGGGTTAGCAACCCCACCCTCATCCGGTGCTTACGCACCACCTTCTCCCGTAAAACGGGAGAAGGGATAAGGAAATGTTTGTTTAGGTGGAAGGGTACTTAGCTCAGTTGGTAGAGCATCGCCCTTACAAGGCGAGGGTCGGGGGTTCGAGCCCCTCAGTACCCACCAAATTTAATTAGGAGCGGTAGTTCAGTTGGTTAGAATATCGGCCTGTCACGCCGAGGGTCGCGGGTTCGAGTCCCGTCCGCTCCGCCAACTTTAAAAGAAAGTGTTAGCATGTTACAAATTATTCGGAATAAAACACAGGGATTTTTTGCTTGGATGATCATTCTTATCATTGCAGGTGTTTTTGCTGCTTGGGGTATTAATGATTACTTTTTTGTAGACGGTGCCGATGGTGCAGCAGCAAAAGTAGATGGTGAAAAAATTTCTTGGCGGACAGTCGATACTATCTATGAGCGAGTCAATCGAGAACAGGCTGGGCAAGTAGACGAGCGCCAACTTAAAGAACAAATACGTTTAGCCTTAGCGCAACGATTGGCCTTATTATTGGCCACAAAAGCACAAGGTTTTCGAGTGAGTGATGAGCAAGTTGCAACCGTCTTCATGCAAATTCCAGCTTTTCAAGTTGAGGGAAAATTCTCTAAAGAACAGTATTTAGATGCTTTGGCACGAAACGGGTATACCGATGCAAGTTTTAGACAAGAATTGTCCCAAGATATTTTGTTGGGTCAATTGCAACAGGGGATTATTCAATCCAATTTAAATTTCCCAAACGAGCTTAATCGTGCGGTTGAATTATTAGATCAAAAACGAGATTTTGGATATATGATGATACCGGTTCAAAAATATACCAGTACCATCACTGTTTCTCCTGAAGAGATTAAGAATTACTACGAGGGCCATAAGTCAACCTTTGTTTTACCAGAACAAGTGGCACTCGATTACGTTGAACTTTCAGAAAAGGATTTGATGAAGCAGGTTAAGCTTACTGAAACTGATCTCAAAGTTTATTACGATACTCATCCTGCTCTTTATAGTACGCCTGAGAAAGTGAAGGCCCGCCATATTTTAATTCCAGCACCCCGAGTACAAGAAGGCAATCCAGAACAAGATGCTAAAGCTAAAGCAAAAGCAGAAGAAATCTTGGCGAAAATCAATAAAGGGGAAGATTTTGCAGAATTAGCAAAAACGGAATCTTCAGACAGTTTATCCGCTAAGCAAGGTGGGGATTTAGGTTGGTTTGCAAGGGGCGAGATGGTCCCTGAATTTGAACAAGCTGTTTTTGATTTGAAAAAACCACTGGAAATTGCTGGTCCCATTCGTACCCCCTATGGTTATCATTTAATTCAGCTACTGGAACGTAAACTTTCAGAGAAACGTCCCTTTAATGACGTAAAAAATCTAGTTGATGAGCAATTTAGACAAGAGAAAGCACAAGTTCAATTTGCAGAGCTGAATGAGCAACTCACACAATCTGCTTACGAAAATACCAATTTGCAAGGTATTAGTGAAGGCTTGGGTTTAAAAATAAAAACAACGGATTTATTCTCAAAACAAGGTGGAAAAGGGATAGCAAGTAATCCTACAGTATTGGCAGCGGCTTTTAATGAAGATTTACTGATGAGTGGTAAAAATAGTGAAGTCATTAAAATTGATGAAGGAACCGCGGTTGTTTTACATCTTAATAAACACCAAGAAGCAAAACAGCAAGAATTAGCTGAAGTTGAAAAACAAGTGCAGGCTCGGCTTGCAAAAGAACGCGCAATTGCCAAAACTAAAGAAACCGGTGAACAGTTAATAGAACAATTAAAAGCAGGCGACAAAGGTTCAGAATTAGCGAAAAAACATGCTTTAGAATGGATAGCAAAATCCAAGGTTTCGAGAGGGACGGAAGGGATTGATCGTCAAATTATATCTCTTGCCTTTCAAGCACCTTATGATGATGCAACCAGTGATAAAAAACCTGCTCTTAGAGGGTCTGTTTTACCCAATGGTGATTATATTGCACTGGTTGTGACAAAAGTGACACAGGGTGATATTGATGAAGTGGATGATGCTACTCGTAATGCTTATAAACAAAGCCTTTCTGAAATAAACTCTCAGCTTGAATATGGGCTCTACACCAGTAGCATTTTAAGTAATGCGAAAGTGGTGTTTTCCGAGATGCAGCAGTAGTAGTGTTTTTCAGTGGTCGCTCTTTATCTTTCTTCTTGCAGCGGCTGTTTTTTCTGAAGGTAGGGTTGGATCTCTTTGATTAGCGGCTACGCTATCCCTTTCAGAACGTTCTTTATTTATTTTTCCATAACTAGTTAAAGCTGCTTCCTTAACACTGGAGTCATCTTTAAATTGATCGTGGTGTTGCCTTTTTATTTCTTTAATAGTATTGTCTATGTGATCACTTAACTTACTACGAAGTGTGCTACCAGAAAGCCTAGAAATCTCATCACGCACTAATATACAAGCTTCCAAACGTGCTAAATCCTTTTCTAACTTTGGTGAACTAGAATCATCAATTATCTTATTAGTCGCTGTCAACCATTGAATTTTATCTTGCTTATCTTTTGATGGTTTTGGTTCTGCTTTTCGATACGCTGCTATGACATTGAGAATAATCATTTCGGGAACTACAGGAGGTGTACTAGCAGTACTCCTACTAAGTCTGAGGGGTCTTGGTGCGTCAGGCTCTCTATCACTGGGCGAAGATGATGCTGAGGTTGAGGCTGCTGCCGCTGCTTTGGGTGTGGAAGGTGCAAGGGTTGCTTCAGCTTTAGTTAAGGCTGCCCTATATTTTTGGACTGCATCTTTATAAATTATGTTCGCTGTATCAAAGTCCAATTTGGCGTTACGCAATGATTCCGATTGTTCATGACGCAATTTTGAAGATGTTTCATCTGGAGGATAATTATGCTTTATTCTGATTTCATTGCGCTCCATTCGAGTTACTAATCTTGCTTTGTCAATACGTGAATCAGATGCATCTTCAAGCTTTTTCCGTGCTTGAGCAGCATCCCACTCAGGTTTTAAATCAGGGGGTACTAAGTGGGGTGGTACTAATTCTAATGCCAACCGAACCTTTTCTACAGAGTCTTTAGCTTTGAGCTTCGCTCTAATGTCATTCATTAAGGCTTCAACGGTACGGAATGGGTTTATATAAGCTAATGCTTGTTCAATATTTTTTGCTCTATTTCCATACGATTTTATATCACTCTCAATACTTCCAAGTTCATCTTGACCCCAATGTACTTCTAAATGTTTTAGTTGGTCACGTCTTTGATCTTGGCTTAAATACCTGGTTTCTTGCCAATTGGTTACCTTAGCAGCTTCTGTTGCTAATCTCTCGTTTGCTCTAGCCAATACACTGTGAACTTTCTGTTTACTTTCGCTCTTCATTTTTTCTTCTTCCATGGCCTCTCGAGCACTACTTCTGATTTGATCAATAGGTGTTGACATATACATATCCCCTTAATTTTTGAATTCAAACTTGTATCGGTTTGAATTTACTACATTGGATCAACTGGGCGAACTCTCGTTCTATTTATTTGTTGATCTGGTTTTGATAATTTGGTAAAAGCATCTATGGCGGCTTTGATAATTTCTTGGTCACTTTTTAAGTTATCGGGGCCTGGATTTTTATTTATTTCCGTTATGGTATTGCGTATTTGTTCATTTAAAGCATTATAAAGTCTGCTTTTACGAACAAATGTAAAACTTCCTTCAATCTGTTCTTTAATCTCACCTGCCACTTGTAAACAAGCACCTAACCGCGCCAGCTCCCTAGCTATTTTTGGATCCAAATTCGGAAAATCAGGAAACATTTTTTGTAAATCTGTGCTTTTAAGTTGGTCAATACTAAGATTAGCTGCCTCCAAAAAATCTTTTTGTGCTTTTCTTTTCGATTGTTTTGCTAAGTCTGTTGCTAACACTTTGCTAATAGTACCAACCGGTTCGGGTGGTGTAGGCCCTCCACTCAACATCAGAGGTGCTGGTTGACTGCCTGGGAGATCTGCAGCAGGGGTTCTTGCTTTAATAACTTCAGTTAAGGCTTGTTGATATGCTATACGCGTGCTTGCTACAGACATCTCCGATAATTCCTTTGTTTTTTTAGCTGTTCTTATTAAGTTTGTATATGAAACATCCTCATCACTTATTTCACCATATAATTCAATGAGTGATTCATTTTCTAAATTGGCTACATGTCTTTTATCTTGACTAAGTCGATCTACAGCAGATTCATAGTGTATTTGTGCTTGACCACATTGCCATTGAAGATCTAAATTATTCTCTCGAACTATGCGTGGTGGCATGTTGGCTAATATTTCTCTGGCTATTTCTATTTCTTCTGATTCTACTTCCTCCGGCTTTGATTTTCTGCTTTCGTCAAGACGTTTTTTAATTTCATTTATTAAACTATCAAGTGTACCGCAGTGAGCTATGAGATCCGATGCTTTTTTAGCTCTTTCGGATCTTTTTGAATATTTTGCTACTTCCTGAATAGCACCTTCAAGTCTTTTTTTGCTGCCTTCTGCTTTTATTAATTTTAAATTATTTTTCCTTGCTTCAGCTGCTTCAGCACTTAGTTTCTGTATTGCTTCGGCTGTGAAATCAGTATCTTCGCTTAACGGAGTAAACGTTACCCTTACACCATCCTTATCTGTAGCTGCTGATTGTAGTTTCGTATCCTGTGATCTTGCTTTTATTTCAGCATCTGTTGCACGCGCGAGTGCAGCATCTGCTGCTACTTTTTGTTTCGATATTTCATTGCCTATTGCTACAAGTGGGTCAATTGTTGCTGCCATATGCATATCCCCTTAATTTTTACAATTGGCTATTTAAGCTGAAATCATTTGTAATCATTACTTAATATAATGAGATGATTAAATGTTGGTATAGTTCCGCTTTTTGCCCGCTGGTTTTATATAAGATAAGGAAAAACTACGATAACGTTGATCTGCACGTTTATGGTTGAGGGGTCAAATCTGGATTTTGGACTTTTGCTTAAGGTCCAAAATCCAGATTTGACCCCTCAACCACTCAACCAATAGCTTTTCATCCTTGGGTGGAAGGGTTATTGGATCTCGATGGAGGTTTTATAACTGGAGCTTGGTTTATAGTGGACACTTTTTCAAATGTTGACAAGGCTTTGAATCTAAACATGGAATCGCTAAGAAGTCTTTGTATTGGATATTTTTTTTCTATTTGGTTAATGATATTTTGTCTTTGTTCTTCTAAAACCTCACGAAGTTTACTGCCAAAAGGCCAAGGTCTTTTTGGAATTTGATTCATCACTTCTATACAAGCCCCTAAACGTGCAAATTGCTTAGTTAAATATAAATCTTCGAATCCAAGTGCTTTGTTTTGTTCATGAGTAAGAGCATTTATGCTCTTGTTTTTCTCTTTCAAAAAATCGATTTGTTTTTGTCTCTCTTTACTTGGAGTTTTAATTTTTTTTCTCATTAGATATTCTATTTCGATGTTAGGAAGAATTTTATCAGCCGTTACTGCCACTGATGGCGGGGGGAGAGTACTTTTACCCATAGATACCACAGATGCAGGACGTTCTTCCAATTGATTAGACGAGGATGTCGGTGCTGATGCGGAGAGTGGAGCTTTTGCATTATCAATTGCGGCTAAGGTTTGATCACGTTCTTTACGTGCTTTGTCGGATAGTTCCTTTGTTTTTTGATAATTCTCCCTAGCAATATTTACTTCATGGGATGCCTCTTTTAAAGCTTTTGTAGGATCCTGTTGCCCAGCTGCAGTATGATCGTATAATACAGCTTCTTTTTTGATGTTTGCACGAACTAATTCTTTAAATGCTTCATTAGTTTTATCCATTGCTTCATCATATTTCTTCTGTGCATGACTATGGTCCCACTCAAGCACTGATAGGCTGTAACTTTTTATCATTATTGCTTTTGGTATCGATGCTAAAGCTATTTGAGCTATTTCTACATCTTCTTTAGTTCCATCGAATTTCTCTTGAATGCCAATTACTAATTCTCTATAGGTAGAGAACCCTTGTATGAAATCTTGGGCTTCTTTAGCTCTTTTTGCTCTTAGTTCATGTTTGACTACGTCTTGTTCAGCAGCTTTAAGTGCTTTGTCACTCCATTGTATTTGTAAGAGCTTTAGATTATGACGTCTTTGTTCAGTGTTTAATCCACGTATTCGTTCAGCTGTGTTTGTTTCCTCTTCGTTTTCAGGCCATTTTTCTTTCCTAGGAATTTTTGCCATTACACCCCTTAGAAAAGCATTTTCTTTTTGTTCATTTTCTTCAGCTGCTTTTTTATCTGCGAGTCCTTGTGCTTCATTTTTTGCCAAAAGATCTATATTATCTTTGATTTGTTCAATGTCAGACTTTGGTGTACTTGGTGTTGACATAGTGTATACCCTCAAACTCAGCTAGAGTCGGAAAGAGTCAGTTTTTTGGATTGGGACTGCTGATTTTTTAGGTTGATATTTTATGCCGTCAGGAAAGTGCTTTATAAAAAGGTCTGAAGCACTTTTCATAACATCTTTATCGTCTGAAAAACGAATGTCGGAATTTTGGCGTCTTATTACCTTGACTGTCTCGTCTATTTGTTCTTTTAATACCTTGCGAAGTTTGCCAAAAGGTGTCGGCGTAATATCGCTTCGCAAGGCCATACATGCTCCTAAACGTACTAGATCTTTAATGAGCCGTCTTTGGGCGTCTAAATCACCAGTTTCATTAATTAGCGGTTTTTGAATATCTAAATTATCAATTTCTTTATTAATGTTACTTAACCATGCAATTTGTATTATTCTTTTTGGACTTGGGTTTTCTCTTATCAAAGCATATCCATCTGAGACTCTGGGAATAATCTCCTCGGTTGGGATATCTACTGGCAGTTCATTAACTCTTCTCCTACCTACACTAGGTGTGAAGGTTCTTGATTCATCGCTTCCTCTAAGTGAAGGCCCTGATGCACCACTGGGTGCCATTTCAGCTCTTTTGGCACCCTCTAAGGCCCTTGAGGCATCTTGCAAACGTCCTTTTGCGTCGCGCATTGACCCGAAATTCCTATCCTTGGTGGATGAAGCTTTAGACAACTTTTCACTTACTTTAAGCGCAGAATCGTCATAATTCTTGCCATGCGCAGAAGGATCATACATTATACGTACTTGTTCATTCGCCCAATATGTTTCGTCCCTTTTTGCTTTAGTGTAATAATCTAACTGCTTTTCATATTCCTTGCTTGCTACACTGACGTTCCATTCATGTTGTAAACCAAAATTTCTTGCTACTTTTTCTGGAACGGATGCTAGTGCCGCCCGAGCTATTTCTACATCTTCTACATTGGTGCTGGCAAGCTGACCTTGAATTCTTGTCATTAAAGTTGTGAGAGTAACACAGGATGCTATGAAGTTTGATGCCTTCTGTTCTCTTTCTAATCTTTTTTGGCATTTGTCAACATTTTCTACAATCCCTTTGAGTTCTGCAAGACTCCATTTTTCTCGTTTTATATTTAAAATATTTCTTTTATCAGTGGGGGATAGTCCTTGTATATGTTCGTATTCTTCGTTTTGAAGGTCAGATTCTTTTACTTTCTCTCGTGCTGTAGACTCGTGTTCATTAAGTAACTTTTCAAGTTCTGCTTTTTTTTCATCTTTAAATTTTTCTTCACTCGTGAAATAACTTTGCGCAACAGAAACAGCATCATTTGATTTTATTCGGATGGTTGCTAAGGTCAGGTTGTTGTCAGTTGGTTTTTTTGGTGTTGCCATATTCATACCCTAATTCTTCGATTTAAATTCAAATTAGTAAATTAACATTGCTTTATATAATAAGATGCTTAATTGTTAGTTTAGTTCATTTTTTTCTACTAAACCCAAATATAACGTTGAACTACACGTTAAAAGCTACGCTTCTTTGGATTGTTAGCGTGGTTGGTTTGTTTGATCTTTTTTTTGCGGATCTGGGGCAGTGTCGTCAGTGAAATCTTCATGTGGCTCAGGTTCAACGAACAACTGATATGAAGGGATTATTACTCGTGTCTTCTGGGGTGCAGATGTTGTTAGATCAGGAATTGGAGCAGGAACAACAAGAGAAGTAGCATCTAAAAGTCTTTCTCTTAGGTCCTCTAATAGTTTTGGTCTGTCAGTAGCATAGTTTGCATTGATTTCTTGTATGAGATCAGTTACTTCATCGCTTGATTTATGAGCTTTTTTATGTAATTTAGCATGTGCTAGTTCTTTTTTAATAAAAGTTTGCAGCTTGTCAGTGTTAGGGACATTACCTCCTTCTATTTGTAAACCTTGTGCACCTGGTGCATTCAAATCAGTGATATCTCTACTATTAGAAGCCATTGCGGCTTGAGGGAAATCATCCCAAATTTCTTTTAACAGATGATTGTAACTCTCACTTCTTCCTAGAATTTTGTGTAATGGTTTCTGTCTGCCATTGATTTCTACGGATAATCCATCTCCTTGATGTATTTTTGCAAGTATTTGATTGTCCATAATTTGCTCACCTCCCGTTCTGTCTTCACCACTTTTACAGGTTACCTGAGGTGTAAATCCAAGTTCAAAGGCCAAGGCATTTGCAATGACAGCGGGTGTAAAATTATGTAAGGGATCATGAACTATTCCTTTAATGTAGTTTGGGTCAAAAGTATATTCCATGTGCTGGTAAAATAAGCATAGAGTTCGGTATTGCTTTTTTAAATCAGATACTATTGGATTATCGGGTCCCAGATTTCCAGGTTCTTTAAGTTTGTTAATTTGATCATATAATTTCCCGATGTTATGTAAGAAAATCCTTTTTTCAAATTGCCAATTTTTATCTCTTGGATCAAGTGAAATACCTTTTTCAGTCATATGATTGTTGGCAATAGTATCCATGGTTTCTTTTAGGTTAGTTAAAATTTTTACAGTATCATCTTTTAAAGTATCACTTCTAATATTACCTCGAAAAGAATTGATAATAGAATTCAATTGTTCAGAAGCTGCTTTTGCCAATTCTATTTTTGCTTCATTATTAATTCTAGATTCAACACCACTAAAATCATAGCCTCTGGTTACATTGGAGGCAAAATTTAAATGTATTGTTCTTTTAGTAATATTGGTATTATTGATTTTCCACCTAAGGTCTTTTGTGATTTTTTGTATTTCATCTTCTCTTTTTCCTGATTTCCTTAGATTTTTAGCTAGAACTTCTATAATAGCATCTGCCTCTTCTTTTGAAAATTTAAGATCTTTTATGGATTCAAAGGCAGCTTGAGTTTCTTCAATTTGATGGGCATCATTTTTTTCACCTTTTCGTGTAGTGTCAATGAAGACCGCTATCCATCCGAAAATGTTAATAACAAATTGTATCCATTTTAAAGGATTTAATATATTAAGAAATACTTGCCCTGGAGTTTTTGATCGAGGTGCAATAAATGTGTCATAAAAGTAACGATCGGGGCGTTTAGCAATGGGAGACAAAAGTGTTGTGACTGCTAATTTTACAGAAGCTGCTTTTGTAAGTGCTGCGATATCTAAAGTGTTGAGCTTATCCTTGTTTTTTAGGATATAATCAATGACTTGGTTTTTTGCAAGCAATTTGATATGATTCTCTGCTATTTTTCTTGTTTTTTCCTCCCTTTTAGAGTTTCTAAATATGGCAATGGCTGGGAATGAACTAGAGCGGAGTTGGGAGGTTTCTTTTAACACCTTAGCTGGAGTATCCAAAGAAAATACACCTTTAGTTACATTAAAACAATTAGGGACGCAGTTTCCTGTCCCATCTCTTAAAGGGCTTGGGACATTTGTAAGGGGTACACAACATTCGTATTGTAATTGAAGTTTTTCAGAAGCTCTTTTGCTGTCAGTACCTTTCCTCTTTTTTGGACAAGGAAATACTGAAATGAGTATATCTCTATTTTGTTGTTCGGCGATTCTTTGAGCTTCAATTTTTTTGCTTTCTTTCTTCCATTCTTTACTAATACCCTTTAATTCTTTAAATTCTTTATCTAATGCTTTCATTAGATTGGAAATTTTTCCGTATTGGTACTTGAGCATTTTCTTTATTTCTTCTGGGGCAAGGGTTTTGTTCTTGAAATTTTCTTTTTTGTTTAAATAGGTTAAATACGTCATTAATTCTTCTGTTTTTTCTTTTACTTCTTCAGAGACATCTTTAGAAACATTTTTAAGCTTTTGTTGAATTAAATATCTTGATGTTTCTATTAATGAATTTGAACGCTTTAAATAAATATTGTAACTATCGTCTGGTTCAATGTTTGGTTTTTTAAATAAAATCCGTATGGCTTTGCCTTCTATTCCTGGAGAATAGTCAATTTTAGCTATCTCTTCTTTAGCTTTCTTGTCCTCCTTTTCTGTTTCTTCTTTAGCTTTTTTGTCCTCCTTTTCTGTTTCTTCTTTAGCTTTTTTGTCCTCTTTTTCTTTTTCTGCCTCCTTTTTATCTATTTTTAATTGATATTCAAAGCATTGATATTCCTCATTCCATATCGTTGTTCCAGGGTTGCTGGCTGTGGCTCCAGCTTGTTCTAAAATAGATTTAATTTTCCCATCAAAAAAAGTTAATGTGTCTTCATATCCTGGGGGGTATCCATTACCTGCAAATTGTTCTTTACTGGGGTATCCTAAAAATGGTCCACGTGTAGGTGTGGGTGTAGAAGTAGAAGAAGCAGCCATAATCACCCCTTTTCAGTTGATATCTGTATTAATTTAGAGTAAATGTTAAGTTTAAAGTTCAAATCGAAATAAGTTTTTACAAAAAATTATTATTCTATTGTTATTCTAAGTATATGAAATACTATGTTTTTTAGTTTGTAGTCAAGTTCTATACCCAGGATTTACGTGTATTATCTCTCTATAATGCCGAATGCCAAACTCCTTATGATTTTTTTGCTATTTTAGTGATGTAATGTGTGATCTGGATGTTTTGTTATTGGGGATGTGCTTGTAGGGGGGGTGGCTGATTGTGATTGTACTTCAGATGTTGCTTTAGGAGATGTATTTGCTGGCTTATCAGCCGTTATTCCTGAGACGGCTGTACCAACATGCGCAAAAGTCTCAAATTGGGGATCAAACGGTTGTATGTAACTCTCTGCTTGCACTCCTGCTGTTTCAACTGCTCTATTCTTATTTTGAGCGGTATCTCGATTTTCATGGGATAAAGATCTGTCTTTACCCATGGATAATTCATCCGTTTTATCTGGAGCAGTATTTTCGATTCGAGCCTTGTTAATGCTTTCAATCTTTTTTTCCGCCAATTTTCCTGCTATAAAGCTTCCAATTGCAACAGCTGCAGTACCAATGGCAAACCCACCAATAATGCCTGCTAAAGCGGCTATCCCAACGGGATTTAATAATAAAGCAACGGCTAAAACAGAACAGCATGCATAAAATGCAGCACTTGTGATTGGACCAAAAGTTTTTGTTAAGTGATTGAATCTACGCCAATATAAAGTATCTTCCGGTTCTTTTTGATTCCATTCTTTAAGAAGATCTTTAAAAGCTCCCCCAAAAGCAGCAAGGTTACTCACGGACATTAATATCGCAGCTCCTGCTAATGGAATAGCTGCCCAAGGTGCAAAAACTAATACGCCAATAGCACCAGTCGTCATGCATGCTGCACTCGCAAAACCAAAGAAAGCTGAACCGGCTTTAATCTTTTTTGGCCCTTCTAAATCCGGGTTACTTTTCATGGCTGCCCCTTGACCAAGTCGTGCTATAAAGTGCAAACCTGCATACACTAAATAAAGAGGGGCAATAGCAATTTCTGCGCCGGGAATTGAATGCAAATTTTTATAAAGAGCCGTACAGACATTGGCTGCCATTAAACAGGGGGTGACAAGATATGAATTTATTCGATTGGACCATTTTTTATTTTCTTCCATGTCTTTGACACGGTGTTGTTCTAGGTTATAAAGCATATTGGGATGTTTTTCAAAGTGTTCTTGAATGGCTGCTGCTTGTGATTCTTTATTTTTCCATTGTTTTGAATCAAATAGTGAATGTGGTGATTTTGGATTATCCGGATCTTCTATAAAAGAAGAGGGCATAGATTGCAGATCATTTTCAATGTGTTCAATTAATTGCTGGGTTTTTTTTGAAAGACTATTAAAGTGTTCTTTGTCTTCTTTACTCAGTTCCTGATTTTTTTTTCTCGCTTGTGCAAGTTTAATTGCGACCGCAACATATGCTATATGAGGTAATATATTTTTTACCCTATCAGGAGTGATTGGTTGATGAGTAACATCTACTAAGCTTGCGATAAAAATACCCTCCATTTCTCTATGTACACTATGGTGTCTGACACCGTGGATACAAAATACTGTAAAAAAAATCAGTATAGAAAAATAATGTTTTGCTTTATGTCCATATAGTAATTCTAGTAACTTTTTACCTTAAAAGAAAATAAAGAAACAGATAGCACTCCTTAAATTTATGTTTAAGGGCTAAGCTTTACAATAAGGGGTAAGGATCTCGAAAGGAGCTGGTTTTTGAATAGGATCGTTCAAGTTGTTTATGTTTTCTTAATTTTAATAGGTTTAGGATTATTGACGGGATGTAATGACGATATTCCTTGGAATGATCCCTACCCTTATGAAAATCCAAAAGCCAATACCTTGTATTCAGCTTTTAACGAACAACCTAAACATTTAGATCCCGCGCGATCTTATTCTTCTGCAGAATGGCCGATTATTGGTCAAATTTACGAACCACCTCTGCAATATCATTATTTAAAACGTCCCTATGAACTAGAGCCCTTAACTGCCACACAATTACCGGTGGTGAAGTATTTCGATAAACAAGACCACGAGGTTTCAGAAGATGCAGCTTTGGAGTCCATTGCCTACAGTGTCTATGAAATCCAGATAAAGCCAGGCATTTATTATGAGCCGCACCCTGCCTTTGTAAACAAATATCTAAATTTAACGCCGGAAGAGGCTAGAAAATATCGAAAATTATCAGATTTTAAAGAAACAGCAACACGAGAATTGATTGGAGAAGATTATATTTATCAAATTAAGCGTTTAGCTGAGCCGACACTCAGTTCACCCATTTATGGGGTGATGAGTCGTTATATTGAAGGCTTAAAAGAGTTAAGAGAGACTTTGGTGGCCAGTGGTATTGAAAGAGTTGAAAAGGATTTAAGAAACTTCTCTTTAACAGGCGTTGAAGAGGTTGATCGGTATACTTATCGAATTCGTATCAAGGGGAAATACCCCGAATTTCGATATTGGTTGGCAATGCCGTTTTTTTCTCCGGTGCCTTGGGAGGTTGCTCGATTTTATGCAGAGCCTAATTTAAATACCCATAATATTACTTTAGATTGGTATCCGGTGGGTACTGGGCCTTATAAGCTTACCGAAAATAATCCTGAACGGCGAATGGTTTTGGTTAAAAATCCACAATTTCGAGGCGAGACTTATCCAACGGTCGGTGCTCAGGGGGATAAAGAGCTTGGATTGTTGGAAGATGCGGGGAAACCTATTCCGATGCTTGATAAGCAAATTTATACATTGGAACGAGAAGATATTCCGTATTGGAATAAATTTTTACAAGGTTATTATGATGTGTCTGGAATTCAGTCTGATAATTTTGGTAGTTCAATCCAATTTAACCCTCAAGGAGGAATTTTATTAACAGAGAAATTGAATGAGAAAGGGATCCGTCTACAAACTTCTATAGCACCTATTGTGTATTATTGGGGTTTTAATATGTTAGATGATGTTGTGGGTGGGAATACAGAATCTGCTCGAAAGTTACGTCAAGCGATTGCCATGGCATTTGATGTGGAAGAATTTATTACCATTTTTTTAAATGGAAGGGGACAGGTTGCCAATGGTCCTATTCCGACCGATGTATTTGGTTTTGAGATGCAGCCTGCTCTTAAACAAAAAAATGGTGAAGTGGCCAAAGAACTTATTAAAGAGGCGGGCTATCCTAATGGATTAACACTTTATTTTGATGCTATCACGTCGGGTAATCCAGATGAAATAGCCATTGATGCTTGGCTAAGGAAACAATTTGCAAAAATTGGGGTGCAAATGATTGCAAGGAACACGGATTATAATCGATTTCAGGAAAAGATTAAAAATGGATCTGCGCAAGTTTTTTTCTGGGGTTGGAATGCGGATTATCCTGATCCTGAGAATTTTCTATCCCTGTTTTATGGACCCAATGGCAGTGTTAAATTCAGCGGAGAAAATACCGCAAATTATAGTAATGCAGAGTATGATAGCTTGTTTGAGAAAATGCGGGTTTTAAAGGATGGTCCTGAACGGTTAACAATCATTCAAAAAATGGTTGAAATACTAGATAAAGATGCTCCTTGGGTATGGGGGTTTTATCCAAAAACTTTTACTTTGTACCATCAGTGGACGCATATTACCAAACCTAATGGAGTGGCCAATAATACATTAAAATATGTTCGACTTGATCCTAATTTGCGCGCAGAAAAGAGAGAGCTTTGGAACAAGATAATTGTTTGGCCAATAGTTTTAATGATGATTATTCTGTTATTATTAATTTTACCTGCCATTTATCGTTATTGGAGGCGGGAACATAAAGGGATAGGGGGTATCTAGAGTATGTGGACATATTTAATCCGCCGATTATTGTATGCCATTCCTATACTCATTGGGGTTAACGTTATTACTTTTGCTTTATTCTTTTTTGTTAACTCTCCCGATGATATCGCCAATATACATTTAGGGGGTAAATATGTTACAGAAGAAGCCAAAAAAGATTGGAAAATGGCACATGGGTATCATGCACCTTTATTTTTTAATGCAACAGCCTCGGGTGTTAATACCTTAACAGACACTATTTTTTTTCAAAAATCCGTTAAATTGTTTATGTTTGATTTTGGAGTTTCAGATTCTGGGCGAGATATTATTCAAGCCATTTCTGAACGGTATTTGCCGAGTTTATTGATAGCAATACCAACATTATTGTTGGGGTTGTTGGTGGATATTACGGTTGCCGGGTTGTTAGCATTTTTTTTGGGGACATATTTAGATACTTTAGGGATATTTCTCTGTGTTGTTTTAATATCTATCTCCGCTTTGTTTTATATTATTGTTGGACAATATCTTTTTGCAAAAATATTACTGTGGTTCCCGATATCTGGGTATGTCGGTGGGTTCGATGCCATTAAGTTTTTAATTTTACCGATTATCATTGGTGTGGTTGCAGGGATAGGCAGTGGGGCTCGTTGGTATCGAACTTTATTTATAGAAGAACTACATAAAGATTATGTTAGAACCGCTGAGGCAAAAGGATTGTCACGATTACAAGTTATGTTTAAACATATTTTGAGAAATGCCCTTATTCCTATACTAACAGGAGTTGTTGCCATATTACCTTTATTATTTATGGGTAGCTTATTGATGGAATCCTTTTTTGGTATTCCTGGATTAGGAAGTTATACCATTGATGCTATCCGAGAACAGGATTTTGCAATTGTGCGAGTGATGGTATTTATTGGGACAGCCTTATATATTCTAGGGTTAATTTTGACAGATATTTCTTATGTGATGGTTGATCCAAGGGTACGATTAACATGAAACCGGTTATTTTATGGACAGATGCCTTTATTTATCTTTTGATCATCGCTTTTATTTATTTTTTATTTTTAATTCGACGTTCAGAACCGCTCAAAGAGGCCTATAAACAGATTTTCAAACAAACTAAAAATATCGTTGTGGTTTGTATTTTGGCGGTTTATTGTTTTATTGGATTTTTAGATACAATTCATTTTAAAACGGGAAATTCAGCAACAGAGGTAAAAAGCGTTTTGGATATAGTCTTAAGACCTTATGATACTTTGTTTGAAAAAACTTATTCAGCGCCATTTGCTACTCATAGTTATAGTCCAGAAGTGGTTAAAAATAGTGACGGAACATTGAGTCAACAATACCCTAAACTATTGTATGAACGGAAGCATTTTTTTGGAACAGATAAAGTGGGTCGAGATGTATTTTACATCAGTTTAAAAAGTATTAGAACGGGGCTTGTTATTGGGACATTAACCACTTTAGTGATGCTTCCCTTTGCCTTGTTTTTTGGAATGTGGGCAGGTTATTTTAGAGGATTTATTGATGATTTCATTCAATATATTTATACGACTTTAAATTCTATTCCTGCGATTTTATTAATCGCTGCAGCCATTTTATCTTTGCAAGTTAAGGTTGAACAGGATGCTGATCTGCGTCTTTTACTATTATGTGCTGTGCTTGGTATGACCAGTTGGACAGGATTGTGTCGCTTATTGAGGGGAGAGACTTTAAAATTGCGAGAGGCTGAATATATACAGGCAGCCATTACTTTAGGGGTAACCCCTTTAAAAATTATTATTCGTCATATTATGCCCAATTTAATGCATATTGTTATTATTTCAGTTGTTTTGGATTTCAGTGGTTTAGTATTAGCTGAAGCAGTGCTTTCTTATGTTGGAGTGGGGGTTTCTCCTTCTACTTATAGTTGGGGGAACATGATTAATGCCGCACGACTTGAAATGGCGAGAGATCCGATTGTTTGGTGGTCGTTGTTAGGCGCTTTTGTAATGATGTTTGTTTTAGTTTTTTGTGCCAATATCTTTTCAGATGCCGTACAAAAAGTATTAGATCCAAGAGCCAGATGATGGAAAAATTATTGGAAATCAAAAATCTAATTATATCAGAATCAGGTTCAGAACCTCTGGTTAAAAATATTAATTTTACTGTTCCTATAGGAAAAACAGTAGTTTTGCTAGGAGAGTCGGGTTCGGGAAAGAGTTTAACAGCCTTGTCTATCATTCGTTTGTTACCACCCAATCTTAATATCTCTGGCGAGAGTGAGATAAAATTTTTAGGTCAAAATTTATTAGCGCTGCCTTTATTAAAGATGCGTGATATCCGAGGGCGAGATATTGCTATTATTTTTCAAAATCCAGAGACTTCTTTAAATCCAGTGATGTCCATTGTGGCACAGATAGAAGAGACTATTGTCATTCACCAGGGTTTACGAGGAAGAGCGTTAAGAAAGAAAGCTTTAGAACTGTTAGAAATTGTACAAATTGAGGATCCCAATCGTGTCGGAGATCAATATCCCTATCAATTATCGGGTGGGATGAAGCAACGGGTGATGATTGCCATTGCTCTCGCGGGAAATCCCAAGCTTTTAATTGCTGATGAACCCACCACAGCTTTGGATGTTACACTGCAAGCAGACATTTTAAAACTGCTTAAAAAACTACAACTTGAGTTTGGGATGAGTCTGTTGTTTATTACGCATGATTTGACAGTGGCTTCTGAGCTTGCGGATGAAGTGGTGGTGATGAAAGAAGGGAATGTGATTGAATCTGGCGTTTTAAAAGACATTTTGAATGATCCAAAGCGAACTTACACGCAAGAATTGATTAAAGTATCCCCAAAACTTAAAATTCAAGTAGTTCCAAATGAGAATGCAACGCTTCTGACCGTTAATAATTTAAAAGTTTATTTTCCCATTAAAAAAGGGGTATTTAGACGAACGGTCGCTTATATTCGTGCAGTTGATGATGTCAGCTTTTCTCTTAAAAGTGGTGAGACTTTGGCTCTAGTGGGAGAATCTGGTTCAGGCAAAACAACCGTTGGTAAAAGTATTCTTTCTTTAATAAAACCAATTGGAGGAGAAGTATTATTTGATGGTTTATGCTTAACTCGACTGAAAGAACGAGATTTAAGATTAAAGCGTTGTGATTTTCAGATGATAGTACAAGATCCCTCCGCTGCAATGGATCCCCGAATGCGGGTTGTTGATATCATAGAAGAGGGATTAATAGCCGAGCATAGAGAACATAGGCGTTTAAATAAACGTGAACGTCAGGAAAAGATTGATACAGTTTTAAAACAAGTGGGACTTAAACCTGAGCATAAGTTTCGTTATCCACATCAGTTTTCGGGCGGTCAAAAACAAAGAATTTGTATTGCCAGAGCCTTAGTGGTTGATCCTAAATTAATTATTTGTGATGAGCCCACCAGCAGTTTAGATGTTACGATCCAAGCCCAGATCATTGATTTACTGATTCATTTACAACAAGAATATAATTTGTCGTATTTGTTTATTACCCATAATATATCGGTAGTGCAATCCATTGCTCATCGTATAGCAGTGATGCAGCATGGACAAATTGTTGAATATGGAACAAAAGAGTCGGTTCTTCAGACACCTAAGCATCTATTTACGCAAAAGTTGTTAAGTTCGGTTCCGAAGGTTCTGATTGATGACCTCATGTAATTTTTAAAAAAAGAAGGTTGTCCTGAAAAAAGACTTGACCCCCTTGATTTAACTACCACCAGTGAGTCTAGGGGGACTGCTACGTGTACGTGATATAGCATCACTACTTGCCATTCCGGCAACCATACCTGCAGCAGCAGCCTGAGCCGGCATGCTGAGGAATAATAGCCTTGCTTGTTCTTTAGATGGATTTAACATATGACTTTTTATTTCGGGTGGCAATTTTTCTATGTTTTCTAATCTTGTTAAAACGTTTTCTAACTGGTCAGGGCGGTTGAGACGAAAAGAGGTAGAACCTTCTGATGAGTAATGAACGGTTATATCAAACTTTGCATTTATATCAGTGCGAAATAAGGCGTTTATAGTAGAAATAGGTGTATCTTGAAGGTTGATGATTTTAAAAATTAATTTTGGAGGGAAAAAAGTGAGTTCTAATTTTTTAAAGCTACCTTTTCCTTGATTCGTATATTCCCAGATCCGCTCATTTGTTCTTGTGATTATCCAGTCTCCGACCTTTAGGGTTTCTAGTCGTTGAACTCCTAGGGCTTCTGTTTCTTTTTTGGTTTCTTCTGGTTTAGTAGCCATGGTAAATCTCCTTAAAATGTAAAGTATTACTATTGCTCTAACATCCCCCCGAATAAGTTTCGCTTCGCTCAACTTATCCGACCTTCTGTGAATGGGGTAATTAGCGACATTACCTTGAAAAGGTGATTACGCGTCTTTTTAACCCCTTCATCGGGTGGATGTTACCCCTTTTAGATTTGTTAAACAAGCTGGGAATCATGTAAATCTTCTAAATTTTTAAAATCCCAAAAATCATGATCCATTAATTGACTGGGTCTAATGTTTCCCAGTGCACTTAAGATGTTACTTGGCACTTTAGGATTTTCCAGAGCCAGTTCATCAATTAATTTTTTTACGCGATTGCGGCTTAAATTTTCTTGTGATCCACAGAGGTTACAGGGAATAATGGGGTAATTGCGTTCTTTTGCGTATTTTATAATATCTTTTTCTTGACAATAACTGAGTGGGCGGATCACGATATTCTTTTTATTATCAGAAAGTAACTTTGGCGGCATGGACCGAATTTCACCGCTATAAAGGATGGACATCAATAGGGTGCGAATAAGATCATCTCGGTGATGTCCTAAGGCAATTTTAGTAAAACCATTTTCTTCCGCATACCGGTAAATAATCCCTCGTCTTAATCGCGAGCAAAGAGAACAATAAGTAGCGCCTTCAGGAATTTTTTCTTTTACAATAGAATAAGTATCACGGCTTAGGATTTCGTAAGGAATTTGTTCTTTTTCTAAAAATTGTTTTAGGCGACTATCGTCCCAACCGGGTTGAGATTGATCTAAAGTAAAAGCAAAAATATCAAATTTGTTATTTGAACGTTGCTTAAGTAATTTTAATATCGACAGCATGGTAAAAGAATCTTTGCCACCGGAGAGGCAGACCATCACTTTGTCACCGGTTTGGATCATGTTGTAGTCGTGAATAGCTTTCCCGGTATAATGCAGTAATTTCTTTTCAGCTTGTGATCGAAAGATGGTTAAGGGTTCTGCCATTTATGTATGTTTCTTTGAAAAATTATTTTCGAACTTTTTAGCATTCTCAACAGGTAATAATAATTCATGAGCACCTTTTAGATGAGTAGCATGCCGTTTGTATCCGGGATTAAGGCGGTAAATTTCTTTAACATTCATTTCAGCTAATTTGGCCATTTTATTAAAATCGATAGTTTTACCGGGATAAACTGTTGCTAGATAAGGTTTGTTAGCGATGCGGGGCAAAGAAATATCATGTTTTTCTGGAGAGCCAATGACTTCCGCTAAAGCTAAAATTTGAGGCACATACAAGGTTGTTTCTTTGGGCAGTTTTAAAGACCAAAAGGAAGTTGATTTACCAGCACGTAAATTACGCTGAATGGCTTTCTTGACAGTACCCTCTCCTGAATTATAAGCAGCGAGTGCTAACATCCAATTGTTATCAAATTCTTCATGGAGATAAGCCAGGTAATCAAGCGCTGCTTTGGTGGAAGCGGCTACGTCTCGTCGACCATCATATGAAGCATCTCGTTTTAAACCATATTGTTTGGCAGTTCCTGGAATAAATTGCCAAATACCCGCAGCACCTTTATGGGATGTTGCTTGGGGTTCAAATGCACTTTCTACGATTGGGACAAAAGCAAGTTCTGCTGGCATACCTCTCGTTTCTAATTCTTCAACAATGTAGTATAAATAGGGGGCTGCTTTGGTGATGACTCTATGTAGGTTTCGTTCTTGTGCACTGTATTTTTGAATATACTGTTGTACACGATGATGATCTTTTTGTGAAGTAAAACCAAAATTGTTGCGAATTCTTCCCCACAGATGCTCAGAATTATCAGAGTGTTTATTTTTAGTTTTTTTGATTTTCTTAGAGCTTGTAAATATTTCTGATAAAGAGCCATCAGAGTGAGAGTGATTATTTTTGGTTTTTTTAGAGCTTGAAAATAATTCTGATAAAACGTATTGAGCAGATTTAATTTCTTTTGCAGTTGCACAAAAATTTATAGAAAAAAGTGTCAAAGCGATGACAAGACTTTTCGCAAAAAAATTGACTCTTTGCCTTTTAGATTTCATTTTCTTAGATCCTCCTTAGAGTTTAAGTTATTTTTTAATTTCTACCAAGATTTCACAAGGCAGAAATTTATTATTATTTGTATGAATAACTTAACTTTGTGTATTTATCTAGTAGAGATATAGATATAAGAAAAATCCATAGGCGTCAACCGTTTATTCGATCAGTTAATAGGAAAAGTTGTTTTTCCAATTACGAATAACAGCGAAAATATCAGTCTCGTTTGATAATGCCGTCCCTGAATAGGATTCGGCAGCTTTCTTAACCTCGGGGATATGCGTGCGCAAAAATGGATTAGTTTCTAACTCTAAACTGAGTGGACTCGGTACTGTAGCCTTCCCATCAGATCGCTCTTCCTTGACGGTATTATATCTTTGAAGGATTTTTTGATTATGAGGTTCTACAGTCAGGGCAAAACGCAAATTTGCTTCGGTATATTCATGGCCACAATACACCAAAGTATCATCTGGAAGATTTTTTAATTTGGTTAAAGAACTCAACATTTGTGTCGCGGTTCCTTCAAATATACGTCCACATCCTCCCGTAAATAGCGTATCACCACAAAAAAGTTTCCCATCGCCCCAATAAGCAATGTGACCTAGTGTATGTCCGGGGATCTCTAATATTTTAAATGTGATTTCAAGCGCAGTGAGTGTCAGCAAATCTTGTTCTTTTAAGGGGTGAGATAAGTGCTGAATGGGCTCTCGATAACAGCCATAAACAGGGATTTTAGTGTGTGCTAACAATTCAGCGATGCCACCCGTATGATCGGCGTGATGATGAGTGATTAAAATATCAGCAAGAGTAATGTTATTTTCTTGTATTGTTGCCAACACAGGTGTTGCATCTCCTGGATCGACAACAACGCCCCGTTTGGTCTTGGGATTTACCAATAACCAAATATAGTTATCCTGAAAGGCTGGGATTCGATAAACTTGTAGCATACTGTTATCCTAAGTATAAAGAGAGGATAGAATAATGGAAAATTCTGATGAAGTACAAGGACATCCCATAGAAAATTGGTTTTTAGGACCTCTAGGTCAACGTTTTTTAGAAATTGAAAAAAAAGAAATCGGGGATCTGAGTAATTCACTTTATGGCAATTATCTTTTGTGTTTAGGAGAAGCCTCCTTTGTGCAAGCCATATCTCAAAGTTCAATTTTACATAAAGTATGGGTTCATCCAAAGGCCAAAGCCAAGGAGGATTGTTCTTCACTTTCTGCCAGACAAGATAAATTACCGATTATTAATGATGAAATTCATTTGGTTTATTTAGCACACTGTTTAGAATTTGTGAAAAACCCACACGAAGTATTACGTGAAAGTTTTCGTGTTTTATTGCCAGAAGGGCATGTAATGATTTCTGGTTTTAACCCATGGAGTATGTGGGGGGTAAGACGTTTATTCTCGCACTACAAAAAAAAGTGGCCATGGACCGGAAAATTTATTTCCATCACCCGTTTAAAAGATTGGTTGGCACTGTTGGGCTTTGATATTGTCTCTGTTCGATTTTATTTTTTTAGACCTCCCCTTGGGTTTAGTTCATTCATGGATCACTTAAAATGGCTTGAACCTGTAGGACGATTTTTGTGGCCAATTTTTGGGGGAAATTATGTTGTGCTTGCTAAAAAGCGAGTGGTTACCTTAACGCCGATTAAACCTGACTGGTTGAAGAAAGAAAAACTTGTGGTAGAAGAATTAGTGGAACCGACGGCGCGCAATCCTGGATAGTTCTTGGTTGTTTTTAAGATAGGCATCAATTTCAAGTGCTACGCGAACACCCGATTGATGCGCATCATAAATGCCGAGGGGGAGGGTGGATAGATATTGTTTTTCTGTGTGTTTCCCTGCAAAATAAAGCCCATAGCTTTCGGGGGTGCGGATCTTTTCTAAATCTAAGGCAGAAGAAGCTTTGGTGCAGTAACACCCCATTCCTCTTGCGTATTGATCTTTATCCCAGCGACTGATATGTGTTTGAATAGGATCCTGAAATTTGTCTTTGAAGACATGTTTTAGAGGCAACAAAGCATCTTCAATAATTTGTTTATGAGTTTTGTTTTTAAATTGAGCAGCTTCACCGTAATAATGGCAAACGAGGGTAGCTGTTTTTCCCTTTGATAAAAAATCCAAATTAAGATATTCATGAATTTCTCCATTCCGTATGTAAATATAAGGAACCTTGGGCCAGAAGGGCTTTTTGAATTCAAGAACCACTGTATTTTCGAGGCTTGGTTTTAGATGTTGTATGGCATCTTGTTTATCCTGAGAAAGTGGCGGATAAAATTGAATGTTACCTTCTTTTAAAACCCCAAGAGGAACAGTACAAATAATAGTTTCTGCTTTAAATGTTTTATGGTTTGTGGTGACAGCGTAAGGGAGGGCATCTTCTGGATCATGATGAATCTCTGAAACAGGCATATTCAATTCTACTGTCAGATTTTGACTTTGCATGGTTTTCTGATAGAGGGCATCAATAAGTTGCTGCATACCTCCTTCAATTAAAGCATTTTTATGAACAACCTGATTATTTTTTAACAGTTCTAAGACCGAAACATCTTGAATGGGAGCACCTGTATGGTGGGTAATCATTGCGGTGATGGATTCTCGCACGATAAATTCAGGTGTTTCTGGTTTTGGAAATTGATTATTAGGATAATGCAGCACATGCGCCAAACTGGGTAAATGTTGTTCAGGGTGTTCTTTTATTTTTTCACCTAAGGTGGTTTTTACTTCTTCAATCAACATAGTGGTTGCTTTAATTTTTTCGACAACTTTAATATTATCTAATAAATTTTCAGGATCCCCAACCGAGTTATAGGTTATTGACTGATTGGGATCAATATTCATGGTTTTAATGTTCATTTGTTTCGTTAACGCAAATAAGAGATTTGGGTTTGCATTGTTTTGAGCCGTATCAATAAATTTCATGCCCATATCAACAGGGTAATTTGTCTGTGTTCGAAATGTATCAGTGCAACCACCTATGCGATCACGGGCTTCTAACATTAAAACCTTATATTTAAAGTCACAACATAAGGTATGTGCTGCACTGAGACCTGAAAAACCAGCACCAATTATTATTACGTTATGTGTCATCTTGATTCCTTAATTAAAAACTTACCAGGAATGTTATAAGTATAGGGTTAAGATGCTATTTGGTTGTGTTAATATCCATTATTTACATTTTTAATTAAAAGATGATTGATAGAGAGAAAGTGAAACCGATAGTTGAGATTTATACTGATGGTGCTTGTCGTGGTAATCCGGGTCCAGGGGGCTGGGGGGTACTATTACGCTATCAACAAGTGGAAAAAACCTTATCGGGGAGTGAGCCATATACCACGAATAATCAAATGGAGTTGATGGCGGCTATACAAGGTTTAGAAAATTTATCTAAGCCTTGTCATGTTTTGGTATACACGGATTCTGAATATGTAAAAAATGGTATAACCTTATGGCTTCCAAAGTGGGTAAGAAAGCATTGGAAGAATTCCAAAGGGGATCCTGTTAAAAATCAAGAGTTATGGCAACGGTTGTGGGATGCAACACATCGGCATGAAGTGGAATGGCATTGGGTAAAAGGACATAGTGATCATCCAGAAAATGATCGGGCAGATGAATTAGCCCGCAATGCGATTGATAGATTTCTGAGTGATGGTAAAAACAGTAGTAGTGAATAAATTTAACGGCGGTAGATAAACTTATGAGTACACGTCAGGTTATATTAGATACTGAAACAACGGGTTTAGATCCTAGCAAAGGTCATCGCTTAACAGAAATTGGTTGTTTAGAGATGATCAATCGACGATTGACTGGGAAACGGTTTCAAACTTACATTAATCCAGAGCGGGTGATTGATCCAGGTGCTTTAGCCATTACTGGGATCACAACAGAATTTTTACAGGACAAACCAAAATTTATAGAAATCGTCGAACAGTTTTTGATTTTTATCGAAGGGGCAGAATTAATTATTCATAATGCGCCTTTTGATTTGAGTTTTATTAATACAGAATTATCGTTAATTAATCATCCCTGGGAAAAAGTTGAAAATAAGGTAACCGTTTTTGATACCTTAACATTTGCTCGTCGTTTGCATCCTGGTCAAAAAAATAATTTGGATGCGCTTTGTAAGCGTTATAATGTGGATAATTCACATCGAGAATTTCATGGTGCTTTATTAGACGCTGAGATCTTAAGCAAAGTTTATTTATTGATGACAGCGGGGCAGACGAGCCTTTCTTTGAGTGAAGAGCCTCTACATGCTGAAAAGTTTGGAAGAGAAGGGGAAGTTAGGGGTTCCAAAAAAGAGTCTAAACGAGTGCGTAGTTTGACGGTTATTAAAGCGACGGAAGAAGAAATCAGGGCGCATGAAGCTTATATGCAGGAAATTACGGCGTAGAATTTTTTCTACCTCTCTGTACTAATGCCCATTTTTGCTTCTTACCCCCTCCCCTTCCCTCCCCCGTGAAACAGGGGAGGGAGCTGAAGGAAGATGCTTTTTTATTATTTGCTTATTTTTAGTTACTTGCCAACACGTTGCTTAAAAATAATTAAGCTTAATTAGAGTAAAATATATTTAACAGAGGGACCTTTGCCTTCTCGTCTAATTTTTTTTGTTTTTATTAACTGGTTTAATTTTCGTGTGGCAGTATTTCTTGAAACATTTAAATATTTTTCAACATCATTAAGTTTTATCTCTTTTTGTATTCTAAATAACCCCAACAATTTTTCTTCATTAGAAAAAAGTTCATTATTTGAGGGTAAAAAATAAAAAATGACTTTTACACTATCAGCTCCTTCTAAAAACTCTGGTTTTTTAATTCCTGCGTTATAACAGCTTTCTAACATAAGTCTTATGCCTGTACCTAATTTTTCAGCAATACCAAAACGTCTAGCTATTCTTGCAAGAGTAGGATTTCTTAAGTGTGTTGTTCCATCACCGAGATTTTTTGGATCCAAAAGACCTGGAAAATTACCAGGACTAAATATTTCTAAACGATTGTCATAAAGAGCAATTTTGATAGCACCAGGGATCCAATATTTTCTATGAATCAAAGCGTTAACAATGGCTTCTCGAATAGCGGCTTCTGGAATAATAGTTTTACCTTTTAACTTTGTTTTTAGTAATTTATAATCTCTGGTTAGCCATGACTTTATTAGTTGAAAACTATTTTCAAGTTGTTTTTCTAAACATCCTCGTATTTCTTCCGTTTGAATTATATTACGACCTTCAGTATCGTGGAATCGAGTACAATAGATAACTGCTTCAGGAATATACTGTTCTGGATTTTCACAAAACATAAGAACACCTGAAACTGTTGGATAGTATTTTTCTGAATGAACAGAAGAACGATTCATTATTTTATCTGTTATTAACAGTTCATTGGAGGGTAAGTTATAAATTTTTTTAAGCAATTTTTGAGAAAGGACCTCAGGGCTTTCATGGATGATTGCTTCATCATAATGAGAACGTTTATTTTCTCTTATCAATTCCTGGATGTATTCTTCACTGGCTCTTCGGGTATTTGAGCCAGCCCTTAAATATATACCCTGAGGATTTCCTTCACTTCTAATCAACACGGGTTTTTTTATACTGGTAGGTATTTCAATAATAATGACGCTTAGTTCTCCAAAATTCTTTTCATAAATTTCTGCTAAAAGATTTGGGTTGGTGGCATCATATAAACTGTTTGGGAATTCATCATAAATTCTATTTCGAGTTGTATCATTGATCCCAGTAATTTCTCTACTTTGATCATCCACGCCTATGACTATTTTTCCACCCATTCCATTTGCAAATGCCACGCAAGTTTTCACTAAATTGTGAAAATTTGGGAGTTGTGATTTAAACTCAAGTGATTTTGATTCTCTTTCAGGATAGAAATATTTCATAGCAAAACCCTAAATTGCACCAAGTATACATTAATTGCACCAATTGCACCAAGTATACATTAATTGCACCAATTGCACCAAATAATGATTTTATGATGCGATTTTGGTTCAATTGATAAAATTTAAGCTATATAAATATACAGTTTTTTAGAAAGAGCAGATAGGATGGGAGTCGCAGCAATTGACTTTAGAATACAACTTATCTGATATTGAGCAACTGTTGAGCGGGCTTTCCTGGCCAAAGCAAGATTAAATTGTATTCTAAAGTTAATTGTTGCGACTCGATCCCCTTGAGCTTTTAACCAAGATGACCAAGAGTTTCCCGCATACCCTTTGGGATCTTTAACATACTGATAAAATGCTTCCATTTGTTTTAATCTTTCTTGATTCATAGATATTTTTTCAGGGGTAAGATTTATTACGTCGTGAAAATTAACCCCACCCAATAATGCTTGACGACGAATAATATCATCTGAAGATACTTTATCCGCATTGCGGATCATATCATATAAAATCATGAACGTAGTTGTGCGTCCATCACCTGCATGGCAATGAAAGTGTATCCAGGAATCTTGAGGTATAGCTTTTACAAATTCAACGAATTGATCAATTTCCATATCTGTTGGAGCATGTTCGTCTAGCACATAAATTCTAGAATATTTAAAGCCTTTGCTTTCAACAAAGGTTTTTTCAGTGCTAGCAGTTTGATACGAGAAATTACGGGGTTTAAAAGCCATTTGAGGTTCTTTCTTTATTCTATCATAAACTATAGTCTCTTTTTGTTTACTTAGATTGTCCGTTAATTGATTTTCAAGCGCTTCAATTTCTTGGGGAGATTTGTTTTTATTTTCTGCATTTTCATATCCATACCAACTGACGGGTGTTGTATTCAAAAAAGCATGCGATTCTTGTCTTAAATCGACGATATAAGCTGTGGTGATATTCAGATCCCGAAACATATGATTAAAATTTGTTTGGGTAAATTCAGCACTGCCAGATATATTTAAAGACTCTAAACCAATACGGGAAGGGGCATTAGTGTCCGTGTGTCTTGGATACGGCGTTCGACTTGAACGAAAATTTCTTGGATATTCAGGATTATTTATAACATCCAATATAAGATAAGGATAATTGGGATTAGGATTAGGATTAGGATTGGTACATTGAAGGGTGGCAAAACTAAAGTTGACACCAAAATTGGTATAAACAATTAACAAAAATATGAATCTGAGCAGCAAGCTTTTTCGCTTTAACATGTATATTCTCCCATAAAATTACACATTATCCAAAGAGTGTCCATTATCGCGTTATTGTTATCTTAACTGTTTAAACTAACAAGATCCAACCAAAAGTATTGTATAAATACTCAGTCATATTGTTCTAAATTTTAGGAATTTCAGTGTCTTATTACTTCCCTTAGAAAAAAGATTGGAGTTGAACCTTTCATATTAAAAAGTATCCAAATTAGAGGGAGTCAAGAGCTAGATAGATTATTAATAGAGAGAGGGTTTTTTTTATGGCTGATATATCTGAAATACCATCATTAAATGATGATGAAATGAAAAAATTAATAAAAGAAATTAAAGGACTGGGTAAATTCCTTAGAGATTTAATACGGGGAGAAGATAAAGAGGAATATGAAAAATGGAAGAGCTCATTATCTGAAGAATCTAGAAATGGATTGGAAGCATTGATTAATTTGTTCCCTCCTTTTCTTGGTGATGAAAATTTGGAAGAATTTCAGAGTGCATTATCAGAATTATTGGGTGTAATAAATTCAAGGAGTGATCCAAGGCCAATGAAAGCATTTCTTGAAGAAAATATTCTTTTTGCTAAATTGCTTGAGAAAAATGTTGAAGAATTAAATAAGTTTAATGCGTCATTTGAACAATTTTTGAGGAAAGCTCTCTATGTTTCTATGGAGGCTTTCAGAACAACACCTAAAGAAAGAGACGAACAACAAAAACAATTAACAAAAGTACGAGTACAGGAAGAAATACTAAATGGTCTCAGTATAAAGGAAAAGTTAGAGGGTAGTCCAGGACCCGGAAGATTTTATGAAGATATAAGAAATGCACAAGCAAAATTTCTAGAAGATATACAAAAAGAGTTAAATGGAAATAGAAAGTTGACACAAGATCAAAAGATCGAAATATATTTTGGAGCACTTCATAAAGTTAATGCTTTGCTTGAAGCAGAATATCCAGGAGAAGCATTAAATTGGCGGTTTACAACAGGTCCAACTCGGCTTGGGAAACTTGTACAAAAGCAAATAAATAAAATTGAGGGGATTGTTGATAAAAAATTAGACTTAAAGGAATTTCTAGCGGGTTCTCAAGAAGCTTATAAAGAATATCTAAGCAAAAATGTAGGAGCTAAAAAAGTTGATGATGTTTTAGAGAGTGTATATTTGCATCGCCAAAAATATAGTGATTATTCTATAAAACCAGATAAATTTGATGAAATTTATGGTTCGTATAATGCCAAAATGTTCCCTAAACCTCCAAAAGGGGAAGGTCACAAACTTGAATAAAACAGAATACAGAAAGAGGTAGATGCAAATGAGTACAGAGTCAGACGAAGAAGAAGAGAAACTCAAGAAAGAAAAAGCATTAAAGGAATTAAATAATTTAGTTGATAAGTTGGTGGAACCCAAAATGGCTGCTCTCATTGCTGCATCCGGAGAGCCAAAAACACAAGGAAAAATAATAACTTCAGGGGGTTATACGGGGCTTGGAAGTGAAAAAAGTGACTATTCTAAGTGGAAGGACGAAAGTGAACATAAAGAATTCCTTGATTCAATTTTTGCAGAATTGAAATTAATAAGAGATAAATTTGATACTATCCTTGGTCCACGTACACATAGCCATGAAGATAATAAAGATAAAAAAGGTGAGCGAGAAACAGTTAAACCAGAAACGGGCTCATTACGGAAAGGACCGCTGTCAGGGGGGGCATCTAAGTCTAAGCCAAAATATGTTGAAGAGAGGAATTCTGAAGAGCGAGCTGCTTTAATTTCATATCTTGATGCTCATTCTGATGTGGCAGAAAAATTGCGTGTCAAATTGCCCACACTAACAGCAGCTGCAAATAGTTTTGATGAATATCGTAAGAAGTCCCCTATCCCGGTTTTTTCTTTGGGACAACAAATTAAACAAAGGGAAGAATTAATCAAAAAATTAACACCAGGAAATGAAGAATATGCGGAGTATTTAGAGAGTGAAATCAAAAGAGAAATAGAAGAAATTGAGAAAAATAAAGGTGGTAAAAAAATTTCAGGATCAGCATTAGTTACATTGTGGGAAGAACAAAGAGAAGAAGTAGCAACGAGAATGAAAAAAAAATTGGCTCACCTTATGCTAGCTAGAGATATGTTAGAAGCAGTAGAGAAGTATAGGAAAAAGTTTTTGGAACTGCCAGAAAATCCAAAGATGATTAATGAATTTGTTAATGAGTTAAGAGAATTAGAGGTTCAAGGAGAAGGATTTTTATGGGCATTTTTTAATCGCCCTTTACCATTGCCTGATCCATTACCATCTCCCTTACCAAAACATTTAGAACATCTCATGCAATATGGCCCCATGACACCTTTAATGTATGCTATTTCTTTTATTAAAGATAAAAATTTAATAGAGCAATTAGAGCTTTATTCTTATCAAAATATTACCTTAAATGCTGAAGATGGTGAAGCTGATTTAGCGTTAACACCTTTGGCAGTTGCAGTTAGAAATGATGATTTGGTCATGGTCCAAAGATTAGTCGAATGGGGTGCTGATGTAGAAACAAGTTTAGAAAAAGGACAGGTTTATGTGAAAACTGGAAAGAAAATTATAGAAAAAGGAGTTGAAATAGATGAATATGTTAAAAAAAATAGAACTGCTTTTGATCTTGTGAAAGATAAAGATAGTAAAAATAGTGAAGAAATTAAAATAACGTTAGAAAATGCAAAAACACCAGAAGCAAAGGCTGCGAGATTAAGGCAGTATCAAGATCAGCTTATTTCACTGAAAGATAATGCTCCCTATAAAGTCTTTGAGTTTTTTTTAAAGTTAAAAAAACTAAGTATACCTTATCAGGAGCAATTCTGTAAAACACTTATTCCTCTCAAGAAGATGACACCTTTTCAATATGCATTTAATGAATTGCGTGATAATAAACAATTAAAGAGAGGAGAACTGCTGCTTTATGAACAATTCCATGATCAATTGTGTGAGTCTTTATTGCGCTTTTCAGATTATAGAAAAGAATTAAATTCTGCTATGGCGCGTAAAGATGAAGATATGATTCATTTTCTTATAAATTTAGGTGTAGAAGACTCAGGAGAGCTTAGTGATGTTAAATCTATGTTAGGGGCTAAAAAGGATAGGGAAATTGAAGGTTATAGAAAACATTTTAATGATCTTTGCATGCAATGGGGGTATGAAAAGGAAAAGAAAAAAAAATTAAAATCTGCTGACTTATCTGCTGACTTAGAAGGTGATCTTGAAAATTTTTGTGGTTTCTTACAAGGGTTAAGTAAACAAGAATCAGGTGATGAACTATTAATGAAGTTTTGCAATCCAAAATTCAAAGTTGGAAAAGATTGGAATGTAGAGGAATCTATTCCTCCTTTGCAGTATGCTATAAGTATTGGGAATAAAGATTTAGTAGCACTATTAGAAAAATATACGAACCCTAATGCAGAACTATCATCGGTACCTACCAGAAAGTCAGTGTCACCATTAGGTTGTGCTGTATTTCATAAAAATAAAGAGGCGGTTAAAAAACTTATAAGTATGGGTGCAATAGTTCAAGAGGGTTTTGTTAAACTTCTTGAAAGCTATGGTGATGATGATAAAGAGGCAAAAGAGTTGAAAGATATTTTAAAAGTAGAACCTCTTATAAATTCTAATATAAGAGAATTATTTAAACAGGAGAAAAAGAAAACACCCTTTTCGCGTACTTATACTCAAATAAGAGAAGGTCAATTCCGATTTTTAGAAGATGTAAAAAATATGTTAAAGAAATCTGATTATCCGACGGAACAAAAAGCTCAAATATATCTTGCAGCTTTACATAAGATCAAAGCTTTATGTGAAGCCGAATATTGGAAAAAAGGGAATTTATTAAATATTCGTTGGTCTAGTACACCAGGCAGATTAGAAAAAGTTGTGAATCAACAAATAAGCTCTATAAATAATTTTTTTAAAGACAAGTATGGGAGTTCAAAAAGCGAACAAGAACTTACAAAAAATTCTTTGGATACGTATGAAAGCTTTTTTTCTCATCCCCTGACTAAGGTTCGTGCACTTCAAACTGCAGAAGAAAAATTAAATAATGTGTATACAACATGTAATAGTAAGTGGGGAAATAATATAGTATCTCAAATTTATTCAGATTATAGAAGGAAACAAAGCCCAACACCGCAAGCTTCGCCTCCTAATCCTTCCGTTCCCTTTTAAAACAGACTTTGATTCCACCACAGATGAAAAGCAATACTGGCGGCATACCCTAAGGCAATGGCCCAGGTCCATTTTAAATGGCTAAAAAAGGTATAAGCACCTTTAGCTTGTCCCATGAGAGCAACACCGGCAGCAGAGCCAACCGATAATAAACTACCGCCCACCCCAGCAGTCAGTGTTACCAATAACCATTGTCCTTTGGACATGGTAGGATCCATGGTAAGTACTGCAAACATGACAGGGATATTATCCACGATGGCCGATAATAAGCCGACCATAATATTAGCCGGTGTTTGTTGAAAAGGAACTGCTAAATTCTTACCCCATTCTGAATATAAAGTTGTTGAAATTGTTTCAAGATATCCTAAAGTTGCTAAACCGCCGATGGAAAGGATAACGCCATAGAAAAATAACAGAGTATCCCAATCAATTTTTTGAATATGCTCAAAAAAATTAAATGCATTTTCTTCTTTTTTTTCATTTTTTAATTTTAAGGATTTGGTTTTGACATAATACCCAAACATTTGTAAATATCCTAAACCAAACATCATCCCAATCACGGGTGGAAGATGAAAATAATTATGAACGATAACCGCAGTTGCGATGGTTAGCAAAAATAAGATCACCATGCGTTTAGCACCAAAACCAGTTTTAACATATGTTTTTAGAGGTTGTGGATACCCTTTGGGAACTGCTAAAACCATGCAAAATGCAGGGATAATAAAATTAATCACGGAAGGCAAGAATAATTTAAAAAAATCGCTAAAGGGTAAAATCCCCTTTTGCCAAACCATTAAGGTGGTAATATCACCAAAAGGAGAGAAAGCGCCGCCTGCGTTGACGGCTACGACGAGGTTAATACAGGCAAGACTCACAAATTTAGGATTTTCTTTACCTAAAGCTAAGATGACTGCACACATTACGAGTGCCGTTGTTAAATTATCAGCAATGCCAGAAATAAAAAATCCTAGAATGCCGGTTATCCAAAACAATTGTTTGTATGTGATTTTCATGCGAACCAGTTGGCATCTTAATACTTCAAAGATATTGCGATTTTCTAGTACATTGATATAAGTCATGGCAACAATAATGAACAATAACAATTCAGCGTAGTCGAGAAAGTTATGTCGAATGGCATTATCTGCGATACTTGAAAGATTGTGTTGTTGTGCAATCCAGGCAACCAGTAGCCAGATAATCCCAGCACCCAGTACCATGGGTTTGGATTTTCTTAAATGAGTAAATTCTTCGACAATCACAAGAGAGTATGTCAGGATAAAAATGCCAAGAGCAATTAAAGCAGGGGTTAAGTGAGAAACGTTTTTAAGAACTAGGTCTTGCATATCTACCACGCCGGCACAGCTTGCCCGGAAAAAAGCTTGTTAGCCTCCTCGACGACTTCTTTTGAATGTAAGGCTTGTAGAAGTTTTTGATATTTCTCTTGGCTTTCTTCCCCGAGTCTTACGACCAGAATATTAGCATAAGGAGAATCCTTATGTTCTAAAAAGAGTGCATCTTGACTGGGCATTAAACCGGCAGGGATTGCATAGTTAGTGTTAATGGCAGCTAAATCAACGTCTTTCAGCATACGAGGAAGTATGGCTGCTTCCAATTCTTTGATTTTAAGTTGCTTTGGGTTTTGTTTAATGTCTTTAGGGGTAGGATAAAGACCCGCAGTAGGATCGAGAGTGATCAGTTTGGCTTCTTGTAAGAGTAAAAGAGCACGCCCTGCATTGCTGGGATCAACTGGAATGGCGACAGAGCCTTGAGTGGGTAAATCACTTAATTTTTTGATGCGATTGGAGTATAAACCCATGGGATAAATAAATTCTCGACCTATTTCAACTAATTTATATCCTTTTACTTGGATGGTTTTTGCTAAATAGGGGGCATGTTGAAATAAATTTGCATCAATTGAACCTTCTGCTAACGCTGCATTGGGTGTGACATAATCTTCAAACTCAACGATTCGTATTTTGAGATTATATTGCTTTTCTGCAACGGTTTGTGCAACACGCATTAATTCAGATTCTGGACCCGCCATGGTGCCAATGACAAGTTCATTTGCAGTTCTTTCTTTTTGACGGCACCCAGTTAGTAATGTAAAAGAAAGAATACATAATAAGATAAGAGAAAAAATTTTATTGTTAATTAACATAGAATCACCTAACTTTTTTATAACAATGGAAAATTGTAAAATTAATATTTATTGTCTTTTTAAAGTGCCGTGAACGATATAATCGCCACAGATTTGAATCATCTGAACCAGACAAATTAAAATGACAACCGTTGCAACAATATAATTGGTTTGGAAAGCGTGATAGCCTTTATGAATGGCAAGACTGCCCAATCCACCGCCGCCAATGGCACCCGCCATCGCTGAATAACCGACCAAGTGAACTAAGGTAACGGTAAGCCCATTGATAATTCCTGGTAAAGCTTCAGGGATTAACACTTTGTAGATAATTTGTTTGGGAGAAGCGCCAACCGATTGGGCTGCTTCAATGAGTCCTTTAGGCACTTCTGCAATAGCAGTTTCAGCAAGTCTTGCAAAAAATGGAATGGCTGCTAAGGTGAGTGGAACAATGGCAGCGATAGAGCCTTCTCCAGTGCCGACAATTAAACGAGTGAGTGGTATTAATGCAACCATGAAAACAATGTATGGGATAGAACGAGCAGCATTAATGAAGGTTCCAAATATTTTATTGAGGAAAGGATTGGCTAAAAATTGTCCTTTACGTGTGACAGACAGTAACACACCTAAAGGTAGACCGATCATAAATGTAAAAAATCCGGCCGTAAAGACCATGAATAAAGTTTCTTGTAGGGCATTAAGTAGATCGTGGAGCATGTCCCAATACCTCAATGTGAAGGCCTTTTGATTCCAAAAAGGCGATGGCGTTTTGAATATTGTCTGCACTTCCCATGACTTCAACAATCATTATACCTATGGCTTCATCTCGAATGGTTTCAAGATGTGCTTGGATGATATTAACGGTCAATTCATAATGTTGGATGACGTAGGCAATAAAGGGTTCTTGTGCAGATTGACCCATAAAGGAAATTCGTAAGACTGGATGTGTCGTACTCGTAGGTTGTGGGCGCATACGTCGTCTTAAGGCAATAGGCATTTCAAGTCGGGTTGCTGCTTTGACAAACTCTTTGGCGATATCTGATTTGGGATCAGCAAATAATGCTAACACAGATCCTTGTTCTACAATTTCTCCTTGATGCAACACGGCGACTTCTGTACAAATTGATTTAATGACTTCCATTTCGTGGGTAATAAGCACAATGGTAAGATTTAGTTTTTCGTTGATATCACGGAGCAATTGTAAGATAGAATGGGTGGTTTTAGGATCTAAAGAAGAAGTTGCTTCGTCACATAATAAAATTTTAGGTTTATTGACCAATGCGCGAGCAATCGCGACTCTTTGTTTTTGTCCGCCACTTAAGTGATAAGGATACTCATTAGCTTTTTCTGTAAGACCGGTGAGTTCCAATAAAGGGTGTACGGTTGAACTGATTTCTTTTTTAGAAAGCCCCATGAGTTCGAGCGGAAGTGCGACATTTTGATAGACAGTGCGAGAATTTAACAGATTAAAATGTTGAAAAATCATGCCAATATTGCGTCTGGCGTGTCTTAAGGCTTCTTTGTTAATGGTTGTTAGGTTACAGTGATCGACAATGACAGAGCCTCTCGTTGGGCGTTCTAATAAATTAATGCAGCGTATTAAGGTACTTTTTCCGGCGCCCGATCGACCAATAATCCCAAAAATTTCCCCTTGTTTAACGTTTAAAGTAATGCCTTTTAATGCATGAACTGTTGCATTAGAAGTTTTGTATACTCTTTCAACATCTTTTAAGGAAATCATTCACTTATATTATATGGAATTCATGTTAATTTCAATGTGTCTTTGCCCTCTTCCCCTTCCTTAAGCCCCCTCCCCTGTTTCACGGGGGAGGGAAGGGGTGGGGGTAACATGGTGTCTGACACCAGATCCCTTTAGCAAGTTAGGGTAATCGCTAAAAACTGCAATGACTTCTTCTTGTTTTAAAAATTGATGATAAAGTTCGGGTGTATTAATGGTATAAAGCAAAATAGGCACATTGTGGGCTTTTGCCTTGGCAAAATCGGCAGCTTGCATATAACGATAGTCGCAATGAAGACTCTTAAAGCCAAATTGTAACGTTTTTATGAGTGCATCTTCACTAAATTTTTCAATGATATATCCCAGAGGCAGAAAAGGCTGGTGATGCTGTAGTGCTTGGAGCAGATTTAAATCAAAACTAGAAATAAAAGGGGGAGGATGTGTTTTTGGCCAATAGTTTTGTAGAAGCTCTGAAAATTCCTGCATTAATGAATCTGGGTTCCCTTGCATGCTTTTAATTTCGATATTGGGATGAACACCCCAAGCTAATAAATGCTGTAAGACTTCTTCAAGAAGTGGAATTTTTTGGATTGGGTTGTTTAATGTTTTAATATATTCATAGGAAACACTATCGACGCGTCCAGTCCCATTGGTTGTTCTGTCTAAGGTGTCATCGTGAATGACTACCCATTCACCGGTTGCTGTACGCAGAGTATCAAATTCCACCCAGTTTAAGCCTAATTTTGCCGCGAGTTCAAAACTTGCCAGAGTATTTTCAGGCGCAAGACCAGAGGCACCTCGATGACCTATGATTTTAAAGTTGGGTTCTGGTTGAAGAACAGATAGTTTATTTGGCAATCAAACTTACCTCTTTAATAGTTTTTGATGCATACATTAGGTTTGGTCATATTACTATTGATAATTATATGACATATATGACAAAAATTTTGATCATCGTCATAATTCTATTTTGAATAATCTGAACTTTTTGTTAAAGTAGATCCTGAGTAAAAATCAATAGCGTTTTAGCGCATGTAAAAAATGGAGTAAAAAATGAGCGCGCAAGAAGTCATGGGTATATTAATTTCGTTGACAGCGATTTCAAGCTACATTAATTATCGTTTTGTGAAGCTTCCGAAGTCCATTGGCTTAACATTGATCACTCTGCTCATGTCTCTGCTAATTGCTTTTGGCAGTCAATTAGGTTTGGATGTTGACAACTTTGCTCAAAATTTATTGGATGGCGTAGGTTTTACAGATACTTTTTTACATGGGATGCTGGGTTTTCTACTGTTTGCAGGCTCGTTGCATTTAAATACGATGGAACTTGCAAAACATAAAACCATTGTTGCCTTGTTAGCAACAGTGAGTGTTGTTTTATCTACTTTTATTATTGGCCTATGTACTTATGGTCTTACCCAATTTTTAAATATTCCCATTCCGTTAGAGTATTGCTTAGTATTTGGCGCATTGATTTCGCCAACGGATGCTATTGCCGTGTTAGGGGTTTTAAAAACAGCCAATGCTCCAAAATCTTTAGAAATGAAAATTGCAGGAGAAGCTCTCTTTAACGATGGCATGAGCATTGTTTTGTTTGTGATTTTATTAGGGCTTGCGACAGGAACACAAGAAACATGGACAGTTCAAAAGGTGACTTTATTTTTCTTACAGCAGTGTGTCGGAGGTGTGTTGCTGGGATTGGTGATGGGGTGGTTAGCAGCTCGATTGTTACGTACCGTCGATAATTACGAAGTTGCTACCATTTTGACTTTAGCGGTTGTGGCAGGGGGGTATACTTTTTCACACTCTATTGCTCATGTCTCGGGTGCCATCTGTATGACAGTGTCTGGTTTAATGGTGGGAGGTATGCTTAGAAATGGTAAAATGTCGAAAGATACCTTGAATCGACTAGATACATTTTGGGAATTATTAGATGAATTATTAAATGCTATTTTGTTTGTATTAATTGGATTAGAGTTTATCTGTTTAACTTTTACGATAGACACAACATTAGCGGCTATCGGTGCTATTGTGGTAACCATTGCTGCACGTTGGATAAGTGTGGCTGTTCCTGTAGGGTGTGTTTCCATATTTCGTAAGTTTAGTTCCAATGTGGTGTTAATGATGACTTGGGGAGGCGTTCGAGGGGGTATTTCAATTGCATTAGCTCTGACTGTTCCATCGGGACCGGTAAGAGATTTTGTAGTTGCCATTACCTATGCTGTGGTATTGTTCTCAATAACGGTTCAAGGTTTAACAATGGCTGGCTTGGTTCGAAAATTGATTGGTCGAGAACTACCTCAGAAGTTGACGGAGCCCGGGGAAATTGTTCATAGACCCAAAAGCAACGATTGGGTGAATGCTCTTTAGGGGAATGCATTTTAACAATGATAGGGAATAAACAATGATCCAGAATTATTTTCCCATTTTACTATTTATTCTTTTTGGAATATTAATAGGCTTAGTACCAATTGCCTTAGGTGCCTTACTTGGCCCTAGGCGTCCTACCCAAGAAAAGTCTTCTCCTTATGAATGTGGGTTTGATGCATTTGAAAATGCTCGAATGAAATTTGATGTACGATTTTATTTAATTGCTATTTTTTTTATTATTTTCGATTTGGAAATTGCATTTTTATTTCCTTGGGCAGTAGTATTAAGTAAAGTTGGATTAGCAGGTTTCGTTGCAATGGCCATTTTTCTTGGAATATTGGTGGTAGGGTTTATTTATGAGTGGAAAAAAGGGGCATTGGAATGGGAATAGAGGGTGTTTTTAAACAAGGCTTTTTTACCACGACAGCTGATCAACTTATTAATTGGGCGCGCACGGGTTCTCTTTGGCCTGTGACCTTTGGTTTAGCTTGTTGTGCTGTTGAGATGATGCAAGCAGGTGCTTCTCGATATGATCTCGATCGTTTTGGCATGTTTTTTAGAGGGAGCCCACGACAATCTGATGTCATGATCGTTGCTGGTACGCTTTGTAATAAAATGGCCCCTGCTTTGCGCAGAGTTTATGATCAAATGGCTGATCCTAAGTGGGTGATTTCTATGGGATCTTGTGCAAATGGCGGTGGGTATTACCATTATTCTTATTCTGTTGTTCGAGGGTGTGATCGCATTGTCCCCGTGGATATTTATGTGCCGGGTTGTCCTCCAACCGCAGAAGCATTATTGTATGGCATCATTCAACTGCAAAATAAAATAAGGCGAACTAACACAATTGCAAGAACTGATGCAAAAACTGAAGATGTTACCAAAAAATAAATAGGGTGTTTTCAAGCGAGTAATTAGGAGTACATTTAATGGCCGAAGCCGAGCTCAAGGCGTTATCCGAAACGATCCAAAATAGGTTCGGTCCCCATGTGTTATCCCTGGAAATTGCAAATGATGAGTTAACTCTTGAAGTTGATCCTGAATTTCTATTAGAAGCTTGTTTAGCACTTAAGAATGAACCTTCATTTAAGTTTGAAATGTTAATGGATTTATGTGGTGTAGACTATCTTGAATATGGTGTTTCAGAATGGTCAACAACACAGTCAACCTCAGAAGGATTTTCTCGGGGGGTTGAAGTAGCTTTTCCAGAAGCATCGAAAGCATCAGAAACACTGGAAAATTCAGAAGTATCAGAAGTATCTACGTCAAAAACATTAAAAACATCATGGCAAAAACCTCGTTTTGCAGTGGTGTATCATTTATTATCTTTAACACACAATCATCGTCTACGACTTAAAACATTTCCAAAAGCTGATTTTGCTGCTTCCATTGATGGTGAACACAGTCAGGACAGTTATATAAGAGTTCCTTCTGTTATAGAAATTTGGAATTCAGCCAATTGGTATGAAAGAGAAACTTTTGATTTATTTGGGATCTTATTCGATGGGCATCCTGATTTACGTAGAATTTTAACCGATTATGGTTTTATTGGACATCCTTTCCGTAAAGATTTCCCACTGATTGGTACAGTGGAAATGCGTTATTCTGCAAAAAATGAACGGGTGATTTATGAGCCTGTGAGTATTGAACCCCGTACTTTAGTGCCAAAAGTAATACGAGATGATAATCGATATTTGTAGGGGCGGATCCCTGTGTCCGCCCAAAACCCTGAATCGTAGGGGCGGACCCCTGTGTCCACCCATGGAGTAAAAATAAATGGCTGACATCCAAAATTACACATTGAACTTTGGACCGCAACATCCTGCGGCACATGGGGTGTTACGTTTAATTTTAGAATTAGATGGTGAGGTGATAGAACGCGCGGATCCACATATTGGTTTATTACATAGAGCAACAGAAAAATTAGCAGAAAGTAAACCATACAATCAAAGCATTGGTTATATGGATAGGCTTGATTATGTTTCGATGATGTGTAATGAACACGGATATGTCATGGCCATTGAAAAATTATTAGGCGTTAAACCTCCTATACGTGCTCAGTATATTCGAGTGATGTTTGATGAAATTACTCGAATTTTGAATCATCTTTTGTGGTTAGGCGCACATGGTTTAGATATTGGTGCTATGACTGTTTTCTTATATTGTTTTCGCGAACGTGAAGATTTAATGGATTGTTATGAAGCGGTTTCTGGTGCTCGCATGCATGCCACTTATTATCGTCCAGGCGGAGTATATCGAGATTTACCGAATCAAATGCCAAAATATAAACCGTCAAGATGGCATAACAAAAAAGAAGTGAATCAAATGAATACAAATCGGGAAGGTTCGCTATTAGATTTTATATGGGATTTTACTGAACGTTTTCCAAAGCGGGTGGATGAGTATGAAAATTTGTTGACAGACAATCGAATTTGGAAGCAACGGACAGTGGGCATTGGTGTTGTATCGAAAGAACGGGCGTTACAATTGGGTTTTTCGGGACCCATGTTACGAGGGTCTGGTGTTGAATGGGATTTAAGAAAGAAGCAGCCGTATGCGGTTTATGACAAACTTGATTTTGACATTCCAGTCGGAAAAGAAGGGGATAGTTATGATCGATATTTAGTGCGTATAGAAGAAATGCGGCAATCTAATCATATTATTCGTCAATGTGTGGAATGGTTACGTCAAAATCCAGGGCCGGTTATGCTTCCTGATCACAAAATAACTCCGCCTTCGCGTGTAGCCATGAAAGGAGACATGGAGTCTTTAATTCATCATTTTAAGTTATTTTCAGAAGGATATTGTTTACCACCCGGAGAAGTTTATGTTGCAGTGGAACAACCTAAAGGAGAATTTGGTGTGTATTTGGTTTCCGATGGGGGAAATAAACCGTATCGTTTAAAAATCCGCGCTGCTGGATTTGCGCATTTGGCTGCATTTGATGAAATGGTGCGAGGACATATGATAGCAGATGCGGTTGCTATCATTGGGACACAAGATATTGTATTTGGGGAGATCGATAGGTGAATACCCTATCAGAACAGACAAAACAAAAAATTGATCACTGGTTGAAAAAATATCCTAGCGATCAACGTCAATCAGGTGTGATGTATGCGCTTTCTGTTGTTCAAGAAGAAAATGGGGGCTGGCTGACAGAAACTTTAATGGATGCAATAGCAGACTACTTAAATATGCCGAAAATTGCCGTGTATGAGGTAGCAACTTTTTACAGTATGTTTGAGTTAAATCCAGTTGGGCGTCATAAAATTTCTGTTTGTACCAATATTTCTTGCATGTTATGTGGGTCTGAAGAAATTGCTGCTTATCTTAAAGAGCGTTTAGGCATTGGATTTAATGAAACCACTGCTGATGGGAAATTCACCTTAAAAGAAGTAGAGTGCCTTGCTGCTTGTGGGCGGGCGCCGGTTCTTCAAATGGCTGGAGATTATTACGAAAATTTAACAATTGAAAAAGTCGATAGGCTTTTAAAGGAATTGGAGTAAAGGAATGGCAAACGAAATTTGTTTTCGAACGCTCAATTTACCCACTCCTTGGAGCTTGGAAGCTTATCAGAGTGTTGGCGGATATCAAGTTTGGCAGAAAATTTTAAAAGAAAAAATAAGTCCTCAAACGATTATTGACGAATTAAAATTATCAGGACTTCGCGGTCGAGGGGGAGCGGGGTTTCCAACGGGTTTAAAGTGGAGCTTTGTTTCTCGAGATACACCAGGACAAAAATATGTAGTTTGTAATTCAGATGAAGGTGAGCCTGGTGCTTTTAAAGATAGAGATATTTTAAGATTTAATCCCCATCAAGTGATTGAGGGAATGGCGATTGCAGGGTATGTGATGGGGGCAACGCAAGGATACAATTATGTACGTGGGGAATTTAAGGAATCTTTTCAACGTGTGGAGGAGGCTCTGGTAGAAGCCACAAAATTAGGTTTGATTGGTAAAAATATTTTGGGCAGTGGTGTAGATTTTGAATTACATAATGTATTAGGTGCGGGTGCTTATATTTGTGGAGAAGAGACCGCGTTGATGGAGTCCATTGAAGGGAAAAAAGGGTTTCCAAGATTTAAACCGCCTTTCCCGGCTAACTTTGGCGTTTATGGCTGCCCAACGACAATTAATAATACCGAAAGCTTGGCATCAGTTCCGGTTATTTTACAAAAAGGCGGGAAATGGTTTTTAGATTTAGGAAAACCGAATAATGGTGGATGTAAAATTTTCAGTGTTTCAGGTCATGTGAATAAACCAGGAAATTATGAAGTTCCCTTAGGCATGCCATTCTCGGAGTTGTTAGAGATGGCAGGAGGTGTGCGAGAGGGACATCAGTTAAAGGCAGTAATCCCTGGGGGTTCTTCGGTTCCGGTATTACCAGCAGATGTTATGATGAAGTTGAATATGGATTATGATTCATTGGCTAAAGCCGGATCCCTTTTAGGGTCGGGATCGGTCATCGTGATGGACGATACAACTTGTATGGTAAAAATTTTGACAAGAATCTCTCGATTTTATTATGACGAATCTTGTGGTCAGTGTACCCCTTGTCGAGAGGGGACAGGATGGCTTTTTAGAGTACTGGATCGGATTTTACACGGGAAGGGTCACTCAAGTGATCTTGATTTATTAGAGTCTGTTGCTGGTAAAATTATGGGTAGAACGATTTGTGCTTTGGGAGATGCTGCAGCTATGCCGGTGCAAAGCTTTTTAAAATATTTTCGAGAAGAATTTGCCTATCATGTCATGCATAAACGCTGTGGGGTAGAGGATCATTAAAATGGCTGAAATCGAGATTGATGGAAAAAAAATTAATGTTGAACCGGGTTCCATGGTTATTGAAGCAGCCGATCAATTAGGGGTTGATATTCCTCGTTTTTGTTATCATAAAAAACTTTCTATTGCTGCGAATTGTCGCATGTGTTTAGTGGATGTTGAAAAATCTCCAAAACCCTTACCTGCTTGTGCAACACCGGTAACAGAAGGGATGAAAGTTTGGACCCGATCTAAAAAAGCGTTAGAAGCACAAAAAGCCGTTATGGAATTTTTGCTTATCAATCATCCTCTGGATTGTCCAATTTGTGATCAAGGGGGGGAATGTGAGTTACAAGATATCTCTATGGGTTATGGTAATGCGCTCTCTTATTTTACAGAAGGTAAAAGAGTTGTTAAAGATAAAGATATAGGCCCTCTTATCTCAACCGATATGACACGGTGTATTCATTGTACACGTTGTGTGCGTTTTGGAACTGAAGTTGCAGGGATCCGCGAACTAGGTGCTACGGGTCGCGGTGAACATATGGAAATTGGAACTTTTATAGAACACAATGTAGATTCCGAAGTTTCTGGAAATGTGATTGATCTGTGTCCAGTCGGTGCTTTAACGTCTAAACCTTTTCGATTTACTGCACGTGGATGGGAATTAAATCAATTTCATGGGATAGCACCGCATGATTGCGTGGGTTCGAATATTCTGATACACGTTCGACGTAATCAAGTGATGCGAATTGTGCCTAAAGAAAATGAAGCTATCAATGAAGTTTGGATTTCTGATCGCGATCGATTTAGTTATGAGGGGCTTTTGAGTCAAGATCGCTTAACGCATCCTAAAATTAAGAAAAATGGACATTGGCATACGGTATCTTGGCAAGAAGCTTTGGATGTAACAGCTAAATCGTTAAAAGATATTGTTGAAAACCAAGGTGTAAATGAATTAGCAGCAATTTTTTCGCCAAATTCAACGGTAGAAGAATTTTATTTGGGTCAGAAATTATTTAGAAGCCTTGGAATACACAATTTGGATCATCGTCTGCGGCAATTAGATTTTCGCGATCAAGATAAAGCGCCTTTATACCCGAATCTAGGTCTAGGACTCACATTATCTGATATTGAGAACCAATCCGTTATTTTATTGGTAGGCTCAAATATTAGAAAAGAACAGCCCATTATTAGTTTAAAATTACGAAAAATGACTTTAGCAGGTGGAAAAGCCTTGGCTATTAATGTGCAAGATTATCCGTATAATTTTGATCTTGCAGAGAAAAAAATTGTAACCGGAGGAGATCTGATTTTTGGACTGCTAGGTCTTGTAAAAGCAATTGCTGTAATAAAAAAATCTTCGGCGGTTACCGCTTTACCAGGTCTTTCTGAAATAATTCCCAGTGAAACTGATAAACGTATGGCTACCCTGTTAATTGAGGGTCAGAAAAAAGCTATTTTTATGGGTTTAGATGGTCACTGTCATCCTGATTTTTCTGAGATCATGGCTTTGGTCACTTTAATTTCCCAAATGACGGATGCAACTGTTGGCGTTTTGAGTGATGGAGCAAACAGTGCAGGGGGATGGCTTGCAGGATTTGTTCCGCACCGTTTACCAGGAGGGCAGTCTGTTAATAAGAGTGGGTTTAATTTAAAGTCACTTTGGGAAAAAGAACTTAAAAGCTATTGTCTAGTAGGCATAGAGCCCGAATTAGATTGCGCGTTGGGAGCTAGAGCACTTCAAGCGTTGAGTAAAGCCAATTTTGTGGTTGCACTGACAGCTTATGAAAGTGAAACTTTGAAAACAGTGGCACATGTACTGTTACCAATGACACCATTTACTGAAAATGAAGGCACTTATGTGAATGTCGAAGGCCTTTGGCAATCATTTAAAGGTGTGGTTTTACCTTTAGAGGAAAGTCGACCTGCTTGGAAGATATTACGCGTTATGGGCAATTTTTTAGGCTTGTCTGATTTTGAATATGAAGAGTGTGGTCAAATAATGACAGAATTAAAATCTGTGTTGAAAACAACAAGTGGAATGGGTTTAGGGTTGGGGGCAGCAGGTTCAACACCGAAAAATATCATGAAACCAGGGTTGGGAACAACATCGGAACCAGGGCCGGCACGGGGACCGGCCCCTACAAGGGACAACATCAAGGGATCAGAAATCATTCGATTGGCACCGGTTCCATTATATGCGACAGATCCCTTGGTGAGACGAGCGCGATCTTTACAAAAAACCAAAGATGCCGAATCCCCGACAGTGCGTTTAAATGCAGCAATGGCCAATAAATTTAATTTAAAGGCAGGAATTTTGGCGAAATTGGTTTATCAGGGTGCTCAATGTTTATTACCGGTAGTATTGGATGAATCAGTCCCAGACAATAGTGTTGTTGTGCCGAATGGTGTTAAAGAAACCATTTATTTAGGAGATCCCTACAGTGCGATTGAAATTTACCCTGCATAATGTTTATGGATCCAACGTAACATGTAGGGGCCGGTCTCTATGCCGGCGTCCCCGCCCGGATTTATTGGACGAAATATATGAATGACATGGTTGAAATGATAATGACACTACTGATTATTATTGCGAAAAGTATCGCAATTTTAGTGCCATTATTATTAGCGGTTGCTTATCTCACGTATGCTGAGCGTAAAGTGATTGGTTTCATGCAATCTCGAATTGGTCCTAATCGAGTCGGGCCTTTTGGTTTATTTCAACCTTTTGCAGATGGGCTTAAATTAATTTTTAAAGAAATTATTGTGCCATCTAAGTCCAATCGATATTTATTTATTATTGCTCCGGTATTGGCAATGGGACCGGCAATAGCTGTTTGGGCGGTGATTCCATTTGATGAAGGGTTGGTCTTGGCTAATATCAATGTGGGATTGTTATATGTTTTAATGATGACCTCGCTTGGCATTTATGGGATTATTATTGCTGGTTGGGCGTCGAATTCTAAATATGCATTTTTAGGGGCTTTACGTTCTGCTGCGCAGATTGTCTCGTATGAAATAGCAATGGGTTTTGCTTTGGTCGGGGTATTAATGGCAGCTCAAAGCATGAATTTAACGGAGATTGTGCAAAAACAAAATGGAGGTTTTTGGCATTGGTATTGGTTACCTTTGTTGCCTTTGTTTTTAGTCTATTGGATATCCGCGGTGGCGGAGACCAATCGAGCGCCATTTGATGTGGCGGAAGGCGAATCAGAAATTGTTGCGGGTTTTCACGTTGAATATGCAGGGATCGCTTTTGCGATATTTTTTCTTGCAGAATACGCAAACATGATATTAGTCTCGACTATTGCGGCACTTTTATTTTTAGGAGGGTGGTTGTCTCCTTTCCAGGGGATGCCCATATTAGAAAGTGCATTTACTTGGGTTCCGGGGATTGTGTGGTTACTGTTAAAGATTAGTTTCTTTTTATTTTTATTGTTGTGGATTCGGGCTACTTTTCCCCGTTTTCGATATGATCAAATTATGCGATTGGGGTGGAAGGTATTTATTCCTATTACATTGATTTGGATAGTGGTTTTGGGCATTGCCATTCAGGCAAAAATAGAACCTTGGTTTGGATAAGAGACAAGACTATGAAAACTAAGACTACGACAACGACTACAACTACGACTGAGACGAAAATTAAATCCGTGACGTTACTGCAAAAATTGAAACAAATTGCACAAAGTTTTATATTGTGGGAACTTTTGATAGGGCTCAAAGTGACGGGTCGTCATTTTTTTGCAAGAAAAGTAACCATACAGTATCCCGAAGAAAAAACACCAGCTTCGGTACGGTTTCGAGGGATTCACGCTTTGCGTCGTTATCCAAATGGAGAAGAACGTTGTATTGCTTGTAAATTATGTGAAGTTGTTTGTCCAGCACTTGCAATAACTATTGAGGCTGAGCCTAGAAAAGATGGTTCAAGACGTACAACGCTTTATGAGATTGATCTTTTTAAATGCATTTATTGTGGTTTTTGTGAAGAATCTTGTCCGGTAGATGCTATCGTAGAAACCAGTATAGCCGATTATCATTTTGAAAAACGTGGGGAAAATATTCTCACCAAAGAAAAATTATTGGCTATTGGAGATAAATACGAAAAAGAAATAGCTGCTGCAAGAACAATAGATGCAAAATATCGGTGATGTTATGACAATGCAACAGGTGATGTTTTATATATTTTCAGGCTTAGCCCTTTTTGCAGGCAGCATGGTTATTGTTTCAAAAAATCCGGTACGCGCGGTATTATTTTTGGTTTTAACCTTTATCTCAATGTCTGGATTATGGATGTTATTAGAAGCAGAATTTCTAGCCATTACTTTAGTGTTAGTGTACGTTGGCGCTGTGATGGTATTATTCTTATTTGTTGTGATGATGTTAGATATTGAATTAGCCTCGGTTCGTGAAGGATTTTCTCGCTATTTACCGGTTGGGATCTCGGTTTCGGTGCTTGTTGTGGTAGCTCTTGTTTCTGCGGTGGGGCCTAAGGAGTTTGGTCTTGAAAAAGTGCCGGCTCCAGCACCTTACCCTGTGGATTTTAGTAATGTTAAAGCCCTAGGTGAGCTCTTATATACCCAATATTTATACCCATTTGAAATCGCTGCGATTTTGTTATTGGTTGCTATTATTGCGGCCATTAGTTTAACGTTTCGAGGACGTAGAGAAAGTAAAGCACCGAATCCCTCACAACAAGTACAGGTGCGAAAGGCTGATCGGATCCGATTAGTTAAAATGAAACCCGAGAAAACAGGAGAGGAAAGAGAAAGTGGTAGCATTATCTGATTATTTAACAGTCAGTGCAATTTTATTTGGGCTTGGGGTAGCTGGTATTTTCATCAATCGAAAAAACATCATTACTTTATTGATGTGTATTGAATTACTCTTATTGTCGGTGAATACCAATTTTGTGGCCTTTTCTCATTTTTCGGAGGATATGCCTGGGCAAGTTTTTGTATTCTTTATTTTAACGGTTGCAGCGGTTGAGTCTGCCATTGGTCTTGCTATTTTAGTTGTTTTATTTAGAAGATTAAAAACCATTAATGTTGAAGATTTGGATTCACTCAAGGGGTAACGGTTATGCAGACAGAGATGCTGATGCTTCACAACCTAGCGCTTATCATTGTTTTCTTGCCTTTGCTTGCATCAGTTATTACAGGGATAGGATGTCGAACCGTCAGTCGCACTTTTGCGCATAGCTTAACCATTTCAGCCGTGGGTCTTTCTTTCTTTTTATCTTGTTGGATATTAAAAGCGCTTGTTTTTGAGGGTAACCCAGGATGGAACCAAACGCTTTATACCTGGGGTGTGAGTGGTAATACCAGTTTTCAAATTGGCTTTTTAATCGATCGCTTAACGGCACTGATGATGGTGATTGTTACTTTTATTTCTTGGATGGTGCATATTTATACCGTAGGTTATATGAGGGATGATCCAGGTTACCAAAGATTTTTTAGTTATATTTCTCTTTTTACGTTTGGCATGTTGATGTTGGTGATGGCTAATAATTTCTTACAACTATTCTTTGGTTGGGAGGCTGTTGGCTTAATGTCCTATCTTTTGATTGGTTTTTGGTTTCAGCGCGAGTCGGCTATTTTTGCCAGTCTCAAGGCTTTTTTGGTCAATCGGGTAGGGGATTTAGGCTTTTTGATAGGGATCGCAGCCATTCTCTATTATTTTGGCAGTTTAAATTATGATAGCGTTTTTCATGATGTCAGAGAGCTCGCGGCTAGAGGGGATATGCTTATCATTATGAATAATCATGAATGGTCCGCCATCACGGTTATTTGTATTGCTCTTTTTATAGGTGCGATGGGAAAATCGGCACAAGTTCCCTTACATGTTTGGTTACCTGATTCTATGGAAGGTCCAACCCCCATATCTGCCTTAATACATGCGGCCACCATGGTGACTGCGGGTGTTTTTATGGTCGCTCGAATGTCGCCTCTATTTGAATATTCAGAGGTTGCCTTAAATTTTGTATTAGTGATTGGCGCCATTACCTGTTTATCAATGGGATTACTGGGGGTAGTTCAAAATGATATAAAGCGGATTATTGCGTATTCCACTTTATCTCAATTGGGGTATATGGTAATCGCTTTAGGCGTATCTGCTTATGGTGCAGCAATTTTCCATTTAATGACGCATGCTTTTTTTAAAGCACTGTTATTTTTAGGGGCAGGTTCAGTGATTATAGCTTTGCATCATGAACAGAATATTTGGAAAATGGGTAATTTAAAAAAATACATGCCTATCACTTATATCACCATGTTAATAGGCTCTTTAGCGTTAATGGGGTTCCCTTTATTTTCTGGATTTTACTCAAAAGATCTGATTATAGAAATGGTCCATGCCTCAGAATTACCGGCATCAAAGTTTGCCTATGCGATTGTTGTAGGCAGTGTATTCATTACTGCTCTATATACGTTTAGATTATTTTTTGTGGTCTTTCATACAAAAGAACGCATGGATAAACATTCAATAGAACATTTGCAAGAATCTCCAGCAGTTGTCTGGGTCCCTCTTGTTTTATTGGCGATCCCTTCTGTTATAGCAGGTGGGATGTTCATTCAACCTTTATTACAAGGGTATTTTGGAAACTCTTTGGTAGTTCATCCTAATCATCTCGCATTAACCGAGCATTCTGTTGAATTTAAAGGTATCTTTGCGATGGCTGTCCAGGGATTGTCAGGGCTTCCCTTTTGGTTAGGGATAGCGGGTATTTTAACTGCTTGGGGATGTTATATAAAATACAGAGAGATCCCTTTACTGTTGCAAAAGAAGTTTTCGCTTCTATATAGCATTTTTAAGAATAAATATGGATTTGACTTATTCAATGAGTGGATCTTAGCACCCGGAGCACGAGGAGTTGGATGGATTTTCTGGCGATTGGGCGATCGATTAGTAATTGATGATATCGGCGTCAATGGTTCCGCAAACAGTATTGGAAAATTTTCTAAAGTAGTGCGTCGATTCCAAACAGGATATTTATATCATTATGCATTTACGATGATTGCTGGTTTTCTCGCATTATTAGTTTGGTTAATGTTAACTTAGTTAAGTTAAGCGAAAAAAGGGATAAAAAATGACTTTGATATTCCCATTATTAAGTTTGTTTATTTGGTTGCCCATTATAGGTGGCATTGGTTTATTAACCTTAAAAAACAAAAATCAAGAAAGTTTAAGTAGAGGCTTAGCATTAATCATAGCGCTCATTTCTTTAGGATTGTGTATTCCACTGATTGTTGGATTTGACTCAGGAACGGCGGCTATGCAATGGCGAGAACAAATGCCTTGGATAGCCTCGCTTGGCATACATTATGCCTTGGGTGTTGATGGATTTTCAGTACCGCTGATTGTTTTAACTTGTTTTATGACTCTGCTTGTCGTTTTAGCAAGTATGGTGTCTGTGAAAGATCGTATTCAGCAGTATTTGGCTGCTTTTTTGATTATGCAAGGATTGATGTGTGGTGCTTTTGTCGCTTTAGATGCTATTTTATTTTATACCTTTTGGGAAGCCATGCTGGTGCCAATGTTTTTAATCATTGGCATGTGGGGTGGAAAAAATCGAATTTATGCAACCATTAAGTTTTTTCTCTATACTTTTTTAGGCTCGGTTCTATTATTAATTGCCATTATTTATTTAAATATAACCGCTAGAAAAATGGGATTGGCTTATGATCAAGTATTCAATATTCTTGCTTTTCATAATCTCCCCTTAAGCCTGATTGAGCAAAAATGGTTATTTATTGCTTTTTTGATTGCCTTTGCCGTTAAAATCCCAATGTTCCCGGTGCATACTTGGTTGCCAGATGCGCATGTGGAAGCGCCGACGGGGGGATCAGTCATTTTGGCTGCGATTTTATTAAAAATGGGAGGATATGGCTTTTTAAGATTCATCTTACCGATTACACCGGATGCAAGTTTTACCTTTGCAACGGGTATTATTGGTTTATCGTTAATTGCTATTGTCTATATTGCTTTAGTGACTTTAGTGCAGACCGATATGAAAAAACTAATTGCGTATTCTTCGATATCACATATGGGATTTGTGACATTGGGTTTATTCATTGTGTTTGGTATCTTGTTAAGTTCTAAAGATCCCTCTTCTGCGGTGATAGGAATTGATGGCGCCATGGTACAAATGATTTCACATGGCTTTGTATCTGCGGCACTCTTCTTGTGCGTTGGAGTATTATACGATCGCATGCATTCGCGACAAATAAAGGATTTTGGAGGTGTTGTTAACACCATGCCCGCCTTTGCTGCATTTTTTATGTTGTTTGCTTTGGCGAATGTAGGATTGCCGGGCACTTCTGGTTTTGTCGGTGAATTTTTGGTTATTTTAGGCGCTTTTAAAGCACAGTTTTGGCTTGCAGTATTGGCTGGTACCACACTTATTTTAGGCGCTAGTTATACTTTGTGGATGGTTAAGCGAGTGGTTTTTGGAGCTGTGGGATCGGTTGCGGTTGGATCACTTAAAGATTTAAATCCAATTGAAATTATGATGTTTGTGTTATTGGGGCTTGCAATATTGTGGTTAGGCCTTTGGCCTGCACCCTTGCTAGAGTTGATGCATGCTTCCAGCAACCATTTAATTGAACAGCTGATGCAGTCCAAATTGTAGAGATTGTAGAGATTGTAGAATTTGTAGGGATTAAAAACTTATGTCATTGTCATCACATGAATTTTATCTTGTTGTTCCAGAAATTTGGATTGCCGCCATGGCATCTTTAATTTTAATTGTTGATCTTTATCTTACAGAAAAAACCCGATGGATTACTTATTTTTTGAGTCAAATAACCTTGATTGGGGCATTTTATTTTACTTGGGTCTTATGGGGTCAGGGCCCTAAAACTGCTTTTTATGAGACTTTCATTTTAGATAATATTGGCACTCTCTTAAAGATGGTTATATTTGTTTTTGGTTTTTTTGTGTTTATGTATTCTCGCAAATATTTAGAAGAGCACAATTCTAATCGAGGAGAATATTTTGTTTTATGTTTGTTTTCGATATTAGGCATGATGGTCCTCGTGTCTGCACGCAGCTTTTTAACTTTATATTTAGGTTTAGAATTGTTTGCCTTGCCTTTGTATGCATTAGTTGCTTTTGTGAGGGTGGAAACGCTCTCCCGTGGGCTTTCCCAAGTTCTCTCTCATGAAACCGGAGCTGAAGCAGCCATGAAATATTTTATTATGGGTGCTATGGCTTCCGGTATGTTGTTATATGGTGTTTCTCTTCTTTATGGGGTAACAGGCAGTTTTGGTATTGCTGAAATTTCAAGCTTCTTGACGCAGGAAACAGAAGTGCCCTTAGCGGTTTTATTTGGGTTGATGTTTATATTAGTTGGTTTAGCTTTTAAATTTGGTGCTGTGCCCTTTCATATGTGGATCCCCGATGTGTATCAAGGTGCCCCAACGGCGGTGACTCTTTTCATTAGTACTTTACCAAAACTTGCTGGCTTTGGAATGGCCATTCGAATATTGCTAGACACATTTCATGCTTTAAGTCCTCATTGGCAGGAATTGATGATTATCATGGCTATTTTATCTATGGCGGTTGGTAATATTGCAGCGATTGCACAAAGCAATTTAAAGCGAATGTTGGCATACTCTACTATTGCGCATATGGGTTTTTTGTTTTTAGGTTTATTAGCAGGACCGGAATCAGGATATGCAGCAGCACTGGTGTATGTGATTATTTATGCCTTAATGGCATTGGGTGCATTTGGCATTATCATTGCACTCAGTTATCGAGGGTTTGAATTTGAAAATATAGAAGATTTTAAAGGCTTGGCTAAGCGTGAGCCATGGATAGCCTTAATGATGATGTTTATTTTGTTGTCGTTGACAGGTATTCCTCCTTTTGCAGGATTTTATGCCAAATTTTTAGTATTAAATGCCTTAATTCATGCAGGCTATGTTTGGCTTGCGGCGGTGGCTGTTTTATTTTCAGTGATTGGGGCTTATTATTATTTGCGAGTCATAAAAGTTATGTTTTTTGATGAGCCTAAGGAAACATTACCTTTACAGTATCAAAAAGTTTCGAAATCAGGGGTAGCATTGGTGGCAGTTAATGGTTTTTCTGTGTTGCTGTTGGGGATCTTTCCTGCATTTATTTTTGATTTGGCGGTTAGTGCGTTTGTGCGTTAACCCCACCTTCCAGCCCAAAAAACAACATTCTCTCACCTCCTACCTATGTTCTGTGATAATCATCAGTATTTTACTTATAACCAATGAAACTCAAGAAAAGAGACGTCTCTTTTCTTGAGCAGCTTATTAAAAGAGACGGCTCTTTTTTGTAGTTATTCGAAAATATCTAAATTTTGTCGACTTAACTTGACAAGTTTAGCATTGTCAAGTATACTCGACAATAACTTAGGTTAATGAATGGTATGCCATATGCTATCTGATCAATCTCTTATAGAAATTTTAGGTGACTGGAGTTTTTGGGACAGGCCTCCCCCTCCTGGTTTGACCAGACAATTAACTCTGCCGCAGCATCTACATACCGATTTAGCACTAATTATTCAGGGGGTACGTCGTTGTGGTAAATCAACATTATTATCCCAATTACCAAAACATTATAATATTTCGCTAGCACAGTGTTATTACTGTAATTTTGAAGATCCCAGATTGATGAATGATCTTGACTATAAATTGTTGACTCGCATCATCGCCCTTGCTAGGGAAAAAATTCCCGCAGGAACTCCTTGTTATTTTTTCTTTGACGAAATTCAAAATGTCCAAGAATGGGAAAAATGGCTACATACTCAACTAGAACGCCCGAAGCGTAACTATTTTATTTTGACGGGTTCTAATTCGTGTCTTTTGAGTGGTGAATTTGCAACAGCCTTGACTGGGCGACACATTACTCTTGAATTATTTCCATTTTCATTTGCCGAATATAAGACATTATTTCCTAGAAAAAAGTTAGAAGATTATTTGATTGCGGGTGGTTTTCCACGTGCTCTCACATTTGAAAAACCCTATCAATTATTACAGGAATATTTTAATGACATTATTTTGCGAGATGTTCTAAAAAGAGTTCATGCTCGTACTCCTGAAGCTATTAAACAGGTTGCCAAAATGACTTTTGAGAGCTGTGGTTCAGAATTAAGTTATCGAAAAATTGCTGCTGTTACTGGGTTAACTGTGGATACTGTTAAATCCTATCTAGAAGCTTGTGAGGATGCATATTTATTATTTGCATGTAACTTTTTTGCGTTTTCAGAAAAAAAACAACTTAGCAAACAAAAAAAATATTATCCCATTGATTCGGGTATGCGTTATGCAATTACAAGTACAACGGGTCGCGATTTAGGAAAAAGTCTAGAATTAATGATTTTTTTACGGTTAAAGCAAACTCATGAAAAAGTGTTCTATTGGCAAGAACTTCACAAGGGAGAGGTGGATTTTGTTGCGGTTCGCGGAAACACAATAGTACCCTATCAAGTGACTTGGACAGGACCTGAACTACGACATGAAAAATCATTAAAGTATTTTTACGAACATTTTCCACAAGCGAATGAAGCGGTATTCATTACTCGTGAGAATGCGTTTGAATTCTTGTAAGCAGCATGCTGAGTAGAGCAGAATTCATATTTGCCTACCACATTTGATCTGTTGAATAGAAAAAATAAGGTGGTGAACTTTTTGGAATCTGACTCTGCAGTTTCTTGATTATTAGAACTTGGCCAAGTAAAATATGTAAAGGAACGTTTAAATTAAGGGTGTTGAAAGGATAATTGGCCATGAGTGTTGCTAGTCTTATCGCTGCTGAACAATTAGAAGCTGAGAGAACTCTTAAAGCTCGAAGTGCAGAAAAAAAACTTTCTACTGAAAGTGTTCCAGCTCTCCAGAAAAAAATTCAGTATTTATCCTTTACAGTATATGAATTAGAAAAACTAAAAATACTTAAAGCACAATATTTAAAAGAATTAGATGACATAATGACCAACTGGGAACAGAATAAAATTTCCCGACTGAAACCCGATCAGGCGTATATAGATTCAGCAAGAGATTCTATTTTATATAAACTGACATGCATATCTTCTTATTATAATGGGATGCTCGAATGTAGTTATGGCAGTTCCTCTACTTGGGTTATTAGGAATTGTAAAGAGGCAGTGAAGAAAGCGGAGGATGCTTTACAAGCATTTATTATTCTCGCAGCATCTAAAAAACATCTTAGTGAGGAAGAGCAACAGCACATGTCTTTCAAAAAAAAGAAATTGCAATTTGAGATAAACCAAAATATAAGAGCGTTAGCCAGAGCGGAAAAAGATCCTATCATTATTAAGATAAGAAATTCGGAGCTGCCAAAATCCGAGATAGAATCCATCATTGCTTTAGAAACGTTTTTAAGGAAACAAGAACGTCAAGAACAAAATGAACAGTTTGATATTTATACACATTTTGAAAAGCAAACAATTATAAGAAAAATACTTTCCATTTCGACTAAAATTAAAAAATGTGAGGCAGAAATCTGTCAAAGGGATAACATTCATACATTGTTAGAACATGATACAATCAGTGATACAATCAGAACAAAAAGAAATGAAGAATCTTTCGAAGGGACAGTTTATCAAAAACCTCTTCTCTTTTCAAAAAGGATCCACGAGATATATAGGCCGGAAAGTATGCCAATCTCTGCAGATTCTCCATATTTATCTTTTCGTACTCTTAGGGGTGAAAATAGCACTAAGATTGTCAAAATTTGGCAACCTAAATATGTTGAGTGCTTTACAGACATGAATTATGAAATCCAGACACGAATTAATGCTAGGATTGTATTTTCTGCAGTTGAATTCCCCTTATTTCCTCGGTGGGTTGTAGATGCTTCTGCTGGCTTTGGTGATGGGATTTCATTTGGAGTAACAAACTGGATTAGAGAAGGCTTAGATATTAATAATATAGTTAATCGTGCTTCCGACGCCTATAATGCAGGTTTATTGGCTGGAATATTAGTGCCGACAAGAAGATTATTATGGTTATATGAAGTGGGGAGGGAGTATAGATTAGGAAGAAACTTCAGGCTTGCACCAGTTGGCAACAGAACTGGGGATCCATTGGGCGAATTTCCCCATTATCATCGTCGTGTGCTTACTAAAGAAAATGTAACTCAATCTGTTGAGGGCCAGGGAATCGGTCGTCATAGACCTTGGGAATCAAGTAAACATGATAAAAGTTTTTGGGATAGATTTTAATGAATAAAATTAAATTACCAATCTTTGTATCGGAAGAATTCCATGAACTTTATATGTTTGATTTAGAGTCTGATATGCAACATAAATTAGAAGCAATTGACGTCTCTGATAACGTATATAAGGCATTTGATGCTGAAGGAAGGCTATTAAAGTTAGAAACAGTAAATGAGGAAGGAATCGCTGAAAAACCAACAGAAGGACGATTTTTGTTTGGTCTTTTTAAGAACGTAGAATGGATAATTAATAATAAAAATATTCAAGTTACACTTGCTGAAGAAACACCTACTCATGTAGATGAGTTGAAAAAATTGATAAAAAAATTTTTAAAATCTGGGGATATTGAAACGAGCGAATTAAGTCTTCCTCAATTAATAGTAGCCTATAGGAATTTTTGTAATCAGCATGCTGAATAGACCAGAATCCAAATCTGCTCGCCACATTTGACCTGTTGAATAGAAAAAATAAGGTGGTGAACTTTTTGGATCTGACCCTTGTTTTCCGTTATCGTTATTTTCTCCACCTTTTCCTACTTTTCCTTATTGGTTGTAGAGTGTCTGATTCTTCATCAGATGTATCTTCATGATCCCTTCTTTTCATACTACGAATAGCTATAAGAAATGCATCGAACCCTTGAGGCTCTTCATCTGAAGTATCATTTGAAGCAGTTTTCGGTGTGGGTGTTATTGATGTGCTGGAAGAACTATTGGAAGCACTTGGTTGGGGTGATACTGTAGGTACTGCGGGTGCTGTAGGGAGAGAAGTTGATGCTGCAGCACTGGTTGTATCAGCCGGTATTGCGGAAGATGATGAGGCTGTTTCAGGTTGTTGAGAGAAGAGAGCAAGAGCGAGTGGAGAAAAAGCAACAGCAGGTGAACTTTTTTCATAAGGCAAGGTTGGTAGAGGCGGACCAAAATTAATTTCAAATCGAGGATGCGTCTCTACAGAGCGAGGTCGGCTAGGGGATTTTTGAGCTACAGTTTTTTGAGCAGATGGTTCTTTTTTGGAAGTTAATTTTGTTATGAGTATGTTAGCAGCGGGACCTCCTGCAGCTGCAGCTTGTTTTAGGTATTCCATACCTTTTTTAAGATTTTTTTCAATTTTTCTATATTTTCCATTCCCTCCCAGACCATCAAACATGAGTGCTCCCAGAAGGATTTTAGCGGTAGGATGGTTTTTTTCATCAGCAGCCTTTTTAAGAGCCTCTGCGAGTTGATCGACATTTTGTGGGGTACCCATTTCGTTAAATAGGTCATAAAGAATATATTGGGTTGTTGTTCTTTCTTGTGTAGCGAGATATCTAAAGTATTCAAAAGCTTTTAATCCTCTTGAAATAATTAAAACTGTGTATAAACACAAATTTCTTTGTGCAATCATATTTCCTGCATTTGCAGCATTAGTTTGAAGTGTTCGAACGTACTCCTGTAGAGTATAATTATAACTAAGATTATAATTAATGGATTTGCCAACATAAAAGGGAGAAGTAGGTTGAGATGTGATAAGCGCTATAAGTTCTGGTAAAAATAAAGCATATGGTTTGTCGATAGAAGCAATATTAAATTCTGATTCTACAACTGCAGCCATTTTTAATACCCCCATTAAAATATTTTTATGTTGTGTGCTGTGCACAAAACGACCAAGTTTATAATATGAGTGCATAATTTATGCAATTTGTATTTTAAAGTCAAATGTTTTTTTGCCCAGTTTTTGTACCTGGGGGAACGGTTTATTGATTTAATCCAGAATCCAGATTTGACCCCAACAAACTTTGTAGCAATTTCACCATCTCTTGACTTTCAGTATCATGCGCTAATTTAAGGGCAGTATCACCGGCTACATTTTTAATAGGGAGTAACTCAGGATCATGTTTTAAGAGATAACTTGCAATTTCTGTTTTTCCATTCAGGGCGGCAAGATGCAGTGCTGTGTTCCCATTATAATTCACTGCTTTTAGATTGAGATAATTTTTCTTTTGATGGAGAACGAAAATTTTACAGATTTTTAAATGGCCATGGGCTGCAGCTAAATGGAGAGGGGTATTATTATTTTGAGGTTCTCTGGCATTCACATAAACGGGATTATTGGCTAATAACTCTGCAATGGCTAATTTTCCGCTTAAGGCAGCATAAAATAACGGATTCCAACCTTCAACCAATCGAGATTCCGTTTTAAAGAGTTCTTGGGCGGCGCCAATGTCTCCTTTTTTGAGATGATCGGCCAATAATTTATTGAGGGATTTTATACAAATGCTGGTCAATAGTTCTTTGTCCGCAGGAATTGCTTCTTCAAGGGATATTTTTTTTAAAAATGCTTTAATATTTTGGATCCTATCTTGAACATTTGAGGGTTCTGTAATTATCATGCCATGTGAAGAGAGATAATCAGAAACCGCATTATTACGATCGGCCGTTGTAAATTGTTTATAAAGAGCATCTGCAATAGGGCTTACTAAACGCATGGCTTCAAAATCTTTTAATTTTTGATCTTTTAAAAATTGAAATATAATTGCAAAAACCTCACTATAAATAAAGAGTTTAGAGGTTGCCCAGGCACAATTTCCGACAAACTGTTCTCTTTTTAAAATGGTTTTAATTTTTTCAGGTTTTGTTAAGTCGTTGATTGATTTTTCCCAGATTTTGTGATCACGCGGCGTTTCAAATGAGGTTAGTAATTCTTTAATCAATAATTCCATTGCTTCTTTAGCATATTTTTGTGTTTTATAAATGGTGATATTGGGAATTTTAGTTAAGCCTGATCGATTTAATTTAAAGAGTTTGTCACTGTTAAGCAGGGCCACAGCTTCTGCATGTGTGGATGTGGCAAGATCAAGATGCGAAGAAGCAATATACAACGTTAAAATGGGAATGATGAAAAAATCTTTGTTTTTAAGCTTATCTGAAATTGAATTAAAATATTCTGGGGTACAGAGGGAAGCGATATCTGCATTCATGAATTGGATAACTTTCGCTGCTTCTTTTTCTGCTTTAAACTGTAATTCAAGGTTTGAAGTAGATTTGAGTACAGGTTTAAATGCATTTGTCAGTAGATTAAGTACTTTGGTATAATGCTCATTGGATTCAATAAATCTTTTAAAAGAATGTTTCATTTCAAGGATGGCATTAGCGTAGTGCAGATCTTCTGCAGAAAAAGAATACCCATTAAGGGTGGTTTTTTGATCGATCCCGAACCTGTGTTCAAGAAATAAGCGTGCTCGCATTTCCTTAAGGTACAGAATAAATTGATGGTAAGGTGTTCCAAATAAAGTTTTGGTGTTGATTGTTATATTGAGTTCATGCGTTTGAAGAATAAATACAGAGGCAGCAGACTTAGCAAGTTGTACCATGAGCTCTTGTAACTCTTGATAGTGGGCACCTCGATTAATCAATATTTGAATGTTTTGGATTTCCTCTTTTATTGTTTCGGTTAAATGAGTGTCGGGTCGACAGGTTTCTTTTAATAAAACTTTAAATGCTTCTTCTAACAATTTAGAAAAAGTTGTAATATCACCCTTTTCTAATGCCTTTGCCAGTTCCAGTTGTGTCATATGTTGTCATCCTTATTACTTAATTATAGCGCTCTGGTCTTGGCAAAAGTTATATTATTTAATAATAAAGTGATATAAATAAATATATGTTAGTTATAAAGGCTTGCATTTTCTCATAATAATGAGATATTATATGAAAACTTAACGCGGGGTGGAGCAGTCTGGCAGCTCGTCGGGCTCATAACCCGAAGGTCGTAGGTTCAAATCCTGCCCCCGCTACCAGAATAAACTATTATAAGAGCCCCGCATGGGGCTTTTTGTTGATGGTAGTATAAGAAGAAGTGGGCCTAGAGCCCATTTTTTGTTTGTTGGATGAGGGTTATGCGACGGCATTTGGTGTTAGAAAAGGTGATTACACCGGTAGTGAATGACTTAGGCTGTACCTTAGTGGGTTTAGAGCATTTACCTCACGGTAAGCGCTCGGTGGTAAGACTGTATATTGATAAACCAGGTGGGGTGAAAGTAGAAGATTGTGAGCGGGTGAGTCGGCGGGTAAATGCCGTGTTAAGTGTGGAAAACGTGATTTCTGGAGATTATCTTTTGGAAGTATCTTCTCCAGGGTTGGATAGATTATTGTTTACTGAGGATCAGTTTGCAGAGCAAATTGGAAAGCTAGTGATGATTCACTTGATTGCGCCAATACAAGGAAGAAAAAACTATAAGGGGAGATTAAAGGCAATCCAGGGGGACCAAATCCATCTTGTAGTGGATGAGGTTGAAGTAACGCTTTCTTTTGCAGATATAGATCGGGCACGAATTGTCCCGGAGTGGTAGCCCTAAGAAACATTGAGGCTTGAATATGAGCAAAGAGATTCCGTTAAAGTTAATAGTGGGTGCTGTTTCTAACGAGAAAGGTGTGTCTGAAGAAGTTATTTTTCAGGCAATTGAAGCGGCATTAGTATCTGCGACCAAGAAAAAATATGGAGCAGAGGTTGATGTGCGTGTTGATATCGATAGAAAATCGGGTCAATACGAAACGTATCGTTTATGGACAGTTGTGCCTGATACGCAATCGGATGAAACTATAGAGTTTTTCCCTGATAGGCAAATTGTTTTAAGTGAGGCACAAAAACGCTCACCTAATATTAAAGAAGGGGACATTATTGAAGAAATAATGGAATCTGTGGAGTTTGGCCGTATTGCGGCTCAAACAGCCAAGCAAGTTATTTTCCAAAAGGTCCGTGATGCTGAGCGTGCCATTATTGCAGATGAATTTCGCAGTAAAATAGGACAATTAATCACAGGTATTGTGAAGAAGGGTTCGCGTGAAGCAGTGATACTTGATTTAGGGAGTAACGCCGAAGCCATTATGCTCCGAGAAGATTTATTGCCACGTGAGGTTTTTAGGCCGGGTGATAGAGTTCGAGCCTATTTAGGTGAGGTTACCAATGAATCTCGAGGTCCACAGTTTAAACTCAGTCGTACCTGTAACGAGATGTTAATTGAACTTTTTAAGATTGAAGTTCCTGAAGTGGGAGAAGGCATTATCGAAATTAAAAGTGCAGCTCGTGATCCCGGTGTTAGAGCAAAAATTGCAGTCAAAACCAATGATGGTCGCATTGATCCCGTGGGTGCTTGTGTTGGGATGCGTGGAGCGCGAGTACAGGCAGTTTCTAATGAATTAGGGGGAGAACGAGTGGATATCATCTTATGGGATGATAATCCAGCGTCATTAGTGATGAATGCTATGGCGCCGGCAGAAGTTGTTTCAATTGTTGTGGATGAAGATGCTCATACTATGGATATTGCTGTTGCGGAAGAACACCTCTCTCAAGCCATCGGAAGAAATGGGCAAAATGTTAGACTGGCAAGCCAATTGACGGGGTGGGAATTAAATATTTTATCAGATAAAGAAGCAACAGAACGCAGTGAAGTTGAACATGAAAAGTTACAACGGACATTTATCGAACAATTAGATGTAGATGAAGATGTTGCCAATGTTTTAATTGAAGAAGGATTTACAAGTTTAGAAGAAATTGCTTATGTCCCTATTCAAGAGTTGTTAGAAATTGAAGGGTTTGATGAAGAAGCTGTTAATGAATTGCGTACCCGCGCAAAAGATTTTCTATTAACGCAAGCCATCGCTTTGGAAGAACAATTAAATAAAAATGAACCTGCGCAAGATCTGTTGGAATTAGAAGGCATGGATAAGCATTTGGCTTTTGTTTTAGCAAATCATGGCATTATTACACGTGATGATTTGGCTGAACAAGCTGTTATTGATCTGCAAGATATTCCAGGACTCAATGAAGCAGATGCAGCTAAGCTTATTATGGCAGCAAGAGCGCATTGGTTTGTTTAAAATGTAGGGGTGTTTCATGCCAGACATAACAGTCGAAAAATTTGCCAAACAACTGGGTGTGTCCTTTGAGCTTGTGGTAGAACAATTGCAGAAAGCAGGCGTGGATGTTTCTGGTCGTAAGGATGTTCTTACAGAGCCTCAGAGGCAAAAATTGCTGGCTTTTCTTAAACAAGCTCATGGTGAACAAACCATTTCTGAACCTAAAACTATTGCTGAACCTAAGAAAATTACTTTGAGACGCAAGAGTGTCACTGAAATCAAAGTTCAGGGTCGAAAAAGTACTGTCAGTGTCGTTAGTAAAAAGCGTCATATTTATGTTAAAAAAGAAACACTACCCGGTGCTCCTGAACAAATAGAAGAAGTCAAGAAACCTCCGATAACTAAAGAATCTGTCGTAGAAGTCACTTCTGTTATAAAAGAAGCACCTTCTGTTAAGGAAAAAATAGAAACTTCTCTTGCAGAAGAATCAAAAAATACTCCATTGGCCACTGAATCTCTGGTGAATGAACCTATTCTACAGGAAGTTCAAAAACCTAAACCATCTGAAGAAATACATCATCCGCATAAGACGAAAGGACGCTCTACACGAGAACTCTTAGAGGAAGAAGGTGAAAAAAGTCGGAAATCCAAAGGTAGAAGTGATATTCGTGAGCTTAGAAAAGGCAAAGTTCCGGTTATTAAGGGAAGTATTGTTAATCCGATTGTCGATTTAGAGGAAGAAGAAGGAGAGGGAGAAGGGGAAGAAGCCATTGTTCGAACGCGTCGTAGAGTAAAAGCCAAGCCTAAAATTAAAATAAAAGAAACTTTACAAGCTTTAAAATCTAAAGAGGAAATTCAAAAAAAACACGCTTTTGAAAAACCTATGGGTCCTATTGTTAAAGAAATATTGATCCCTGAAACCATACAAGTGTCAGAATTGGCTTCTAAAATGTCGGTTAAAGTTGCCGAAGTTATTAAAACCTTAATGAAATTAGGAACAATGGCCACCATTAACCAAGTTCTTGATCAAGATATCGCAGTGATTGTGGTTGAAGAAATGGGGCATAAAGTAAAATTAATTAAAGATGTCACACTTGAAGATTCACTTATAGTAGAAGAGCATGTAGGAGAGCTTTTACCTCGAGCACCGATTGTGACGGTGATGGGACATGTAGACCACGGTAAAACGTCGCTTTTAGATTATTTTCGACGAACACGAGTCACAGCATCTGAAGCGGGTGGGATTACCCAACATATTGGTGCTTACCATGTTAAAAGCAATCGAGGTGAGATTACTTTTCTAGATACACCAGGCCACGCTGCTTTTACTTCTATGCGTGCGCGAGGGGCACAGTGTACGGATATCGTTGTTTTAGTGGTAGCTGCAGATGATGGTGTTATGCCTCAAACGGTTGAAGCCATTCAGCATGCCAAAGCTGCAGAAGTTCCTGTGATTGTCGCGGTCAATAAAATAGATAAACCGGAATCTGACATGGATCGCATTAATAATGAATTATCTCAACATGGACTTATCCCTGAGTCATGGGGAGGTGAGGTGATGTTTTTCCCTGTTTCAGCAAAAACAGGAGAAGGGATGGACGCTCTTTTAGAAGGTATTAATTTACAAGCAGAAGTTTTGGAACTCAAAGCACCCATAACAGGCCCTGCAAGAGGAGTAGTGCTAGAAGCGCGTCTTGATAAAGGCTTTGGACCTGTGGCCTCTGTATTAGTACAAAGCGGTACTTTGCATCAAGGCGAAATCATGTTGGCAGGTTTAGAATTTGGTCGTGTGAGAGCACTTATTAACGAATTAGGTAAATCTGTTTCAGAAGCATTACCCTCTATGCCCGTTGAAGTTCTTGGATTATCTGGAACCCCGGCTGCTGGAGAACCATTTACCATTGTTGCGGATGAAAGGAAAGCAAGAGAAATTGCTCTTTTCCGTCAAAGTAAACATCGTGATGTTCGAATGGCGCGCAGTCACGGTTCTAAACTGGAAGGTTTTTTTGATAGGATGCAACAAGGTGAATCCAAGAACCTTAAAGTTGTTTTAAAAGCCGATGTACAGGGCTCAGCAGAAGCCTTAACAGAAGCGCTAGAAAAGCTCTCTACCGATGAAGTTAAAGTAAAAGTTGTATCACAAGGGGTTGGGGGTATTAATGAATCCGATGTGACTTTAGCGATGGCCTCTCAAGCTATCGTCATTGGTTTTAATGTAAGAGCAGATGCGACAGCGAGACGAATTGCCAATAATGAATCTTTAAATATTTATTATCATAGTATTATTTATGATGTGGTTGATGAAGTTAAACGATCCATTAATGGTTTACTAGGGCCACAATTTAAAGAAAAAATTGTAGGATTAGCGGAAGTTCGAGATGTTTTCCGTTCAGCAAAGATTGGTGCGATTGCGGGATGTATGGTGATAGAAGGCATTGTAAAACGAGGAAATCCGATTCGGGTATTGCGTAATAATGTGGTTATTTACCAGGGTGAATTAGAGTCCCTTCGTCGTTTTAAAGAGGATGCTTCTGAAGTTCGACATGGAACGGAATGTGGTATTGGTGTTAAGAATTACAATGATGTTAAAGTGGGTGATCAAATCGAAGTCTATGAGATGACCGAGATTTCTCGTAGCTAATAGTAAAAAAATAGGTTTGAAACAATTATTATGCCAAAAAACTATAATCGCACACACAGAATAGCCGATGCATTACAAAGAGAATTAGCAAATCTTATTCGAAAAGAATTGAATGATCCTCGTGTTGGATTTGTGACCATTGTCAATGTTGAAGTATCGCGTGATTTAGCGTATGCAAAAGTATTTGTCACCGTTTTTGAAGATGCTAAAGTGAAAGAAACACTTACCGTTCTTAATGAAGCATCTGGGTTTTTCAGGAGTTTATTGGCACGTAGCATGAATCTACGTGTGGTTCCTTGCCTTCGGTTTATTTTTGATGATTCAGTGATCAGAGGACAGCGGTTATCCTCAATGATAGAAAAAGCCATTTCTTTAGAATGACCAGAATAAAAAGAAATATCGATGGAATCTTACTTCTGGATAAACCCACGGGAATATCATCAAATGCTGCTTTACAAATTGTGAAACGTTTGTTTAATGCAAAGAAAGCAGGACACAGTGGCAGTCTTGATCCCATTGCCAGTGGATTATTACCGCTTTGTTTTGGAGAGGCCACAAAATTTTCGAGATTTTTACTAGAATCTGATAAGTATTATCAGGTCACAGCGAGGTTGGGAGTTCGCACGAAGAGTGGGGATTCGGAAGGGGAGGTGATATCCACTCGTTCTCTCATTGACATAACAGAATCAAAAATTGAATCAACCTTAGCAAATTTTCGAGGGAATATTTCTCAAATCCCCCCGATGTTCTCTGCAATTAAACATCAAGGAAAACCGCTCTATCAGTTAGCCAGAAAAGGGATTGAAATAGAGCGAGCAAGTCGTCCGGTTTCTATTTATGAGCTGACACTTAAGTCTTATCAAAATGCTTGTTTGATCTTAGATGTAAAAACAAGCAAAGGAACGTATGTTAGGACATTAGTGGATGATATTGGGGAGGCATTGGGGTGTGGCGCACATGTTGTTGCCCTCCGGCGTTTAGGGGCGGGCCCTTATACAGAAGAGCAGATGATTCCTATGTCCATCTTAGAGCATTTTGCCAATCAGGATGATTTAACACAACTGGATGCTTGCTTATTACCTGTGGATAGTGGAGTTGCTTCTTGGCCAGATATTCAATTATCGGATGCGGCTGCTTATTATATACAGCAAGGTCAGCCAGTCATTGTTCCTTATGCTCCTACAGAGGGTTGGGTAAAGCTGGTTTTAAGGGATGGTCGATTTATAGGGGTGGGTGAAATTTTAGAGGATGGTCGAGTGGCGCCGCGGCGGTTGGTGTCTTCTGTTTCAGCTTAGCACACCATTGAGAATGGGCCGGCCCAGTCAAGAGTTGCTGGGAACATATAGGTATGTTACTCTACCTCTCTTTTCTTTAGTTTTGTTTATAGAAAATAAAGTAATTAGTTTACTTTTTAACTAATTAGTTTTAAGTTATTGTTTAGTAAAGGAGTTTTTCCATGACAGTCACCACCGAAATGAAGGCCGGTATTGTTAAAAAATTTCAACTTGCGCTTGGGGATACAGGTTCACCTGCAGTCCAAGTGGCTTTGTTGTCTGCACAAATCAGTTCGTTAACAGAACACTTGAAAGTACATAAAAAAGATTTTCATTCTCGTCGGGGGTTAATCAATATGGTGAGCCAACGTCGTAAATTATTAGACTTTTTAAAGCGATCGGATTTAGCACGTTATACTGCTTTAATTCAGGAATTAGGGATCCGTCGATAATTTGATAATTGTTATAGTTTAGGGGTTAATACGTGGCAGGAATTAGAAAGACCATTCAGTTTGGTAACCATACATTGGTTTTGGAAACAGGGGTTGTTGCACGGCAAGCGAATGCTGCAGTGATAGTCAGTTTGGATGATACAACTGTTTTGGTAACGGTTGTTGGTATTAATGATCCCACACAAATCAAAGATTTTGTGCCTCTTCGCGTAGATTACCAAGAGCGCTCATATGCGGCAGGTAAAATTCCAGGAGGATTTTTTAGACGAGAAGGGCGTCCAAGCGAGCGAGAAATCTTAATTTCGCGATTGATTGATAGACCGTTACGACCTTTATTCCCTGAAGGTTTTGGCAATGAAGTTCAAGTGGTTGCAACTGTTTTATCCCTTAATCCAGAAATTGATTCTGATATACCCGCCATGATTGGTGCTTCAGCGGCGATGGCGTTGTCCGGGATCCCCTTTAAGGGACCAATGGGTGCAGCTCGTGTAGGGTATCAAGATGGGCGTTATTTATTGAATCCTACTCAAGAAGAGTTAAGAGACTCTGCATTAGATTTAGTGATTGCTGGTACCGAATCTTCAGTATTGATGGTGGAATCTGAAGCTCATGAGTTATCAGAATCTGTCATGTTGGGTGCGGTGATGTTTGGTCATCAGCAATTCCAAGCCGTGATTCAATTAATTCATGAATTAGTGAAAGAAGCTGGAAAGCCCTCTTGGGTTTGGTCAGCACCCGTTGAAAACGAAGCTTTAGCCAAACAAATCAAAACGACTTTTCAAGGTGAGATTACAGCGGCTTATCAAATTCAGGATAAATTAGTAAGACAGACTCGTCTTAAAGAAATTCAAACAAAAGCAATGGAGACTTTTGGTCAAAGTGAACAAAATGTAATGGGTGCTTCTCCGGATGCAATTAAGAAAATTTTGGAAGGCTTAGATAGTTCTATTGTAAGAGGCAATATTTTAGCGGGTCAAAAACGTATTGATGGACGAGATACTAAAACAGTTCGTCCCATTACAGTGACCACAGGATTATTACCCAGGGCGCATGGCTCTGCTTTATTTACGCGTGGAGAAACGCAAGCCATTGTGGTGGTAACTTTAGGAACAGGTCGAGATGCACAAGTGATCGATAGCCCTTTGGGTGAATATAAAGATACGTTTATGTTGCACTATAATTTCCCTCCCTATTCGGTTGGAGAAGTTGGCATGGTGGGCAGTCCTAAACGACGTGAGATTGGACATGGTCGTTTAGCAAAACGCAGTATTGTTGCCATGTTACCAAAAGAAGATGAATTTCCTTATGTACTTCGTATTGTCTCAGAAATTACAGAGTCTAACGGCTCCAGTTCTATGGCGACAGTGTGTGGTACCAGTCTTGCCTTGATGGATGCAGGTGTACCGCTCAAAGCTGCGGTAGCGGGTATTGCGATGGGATTGATTAAAGAAGGGTCACAGTATGCAGTCCTAACGGATATCTTAGGTGATGAAGATCATTTAGGCGATATGGATTTTAAAGTTGCAGGAACCACTAAAGGGATCACTGCCTTACAAATGGATATTAAAATTGATGGGATTACCGAAGAAATTATCAGAACATCTTTAGAACAAGCTAAAGAAGGTCGCTTACATATTTTAAATGTCATGAATCAAGCAATTGCAGCGCCGAGAACGCAGTTATCTGATTTTGCGCCGCAAATCTTTACCTTCCGTGTTAATCCCGACAAAATTCGGGATATCATTGGTAAAGGGGGCGTGACCATTCGTGCATTAACCGAAGAAACTGGCGCCAGTATTGATATTCAAGATGATGGCACTGTTCAGGTTGCATCTGTAGATAAAGCAGCGGGAATGGAAGTGCGTCGTCGCATTGAATTGATTACTGCTGAAATTGAAGTCGGTCAAGTGTATGAAGGCAAAGTAGTGCGTATCGCAGATTTTGGTGCTTTCGTTAACTTTTTACCCGGCAAGGATGGGTTGGTTCACATCTCACAAATTTCTGATCAACGTATTGCCAATGTCACGGATGTATTAAGTGAAGGGCAAGTTGTTAAAGTTAAAGTGCTGGAAATTGATAGACAAGGCAGAGTTCGTCTCAGCATGAAAGAAGTGTCGTCAGCATAACAGCAATGGTGTCAAATCTTGACATTGGACATTGCTAAGAGATTTTTATTGTTTCTTTATGCGATGTCCAATGTCAAGATTTGACACCATTGACATTTTTTAAAGTAACATAATTCGGAAGACCATTCCTATACGGCGGATACGCTTCGCCTTGGATCAAGGGAGTAATATAATCACGGCAAGCTTGAGTAATGCCAAATCCGTCTTGTGATATAAAATCTCGAGGCATTTTCTTTTCTTGATTGGCAACTTTGTGTAATTCTATTTCACCGATTTCCCAACGATAGGGCGAATTACTTTTGCGTTCAATGATAGGCATGATTGCATTTTTACCTTGTAGTGCAAATTCAACCGCAGCTTTGCCTAAGGCATAGGCTTGATCAACGTCCACTTGAGATGCAATATGACGCGCTGAACGTTGGAGATAATCAGACACTGCCCAATGATATTTAAGGCCTAAATTCTTTTTAATCATTTGTGCGAGTGTTGGTGCGACACCGCCTAATTGTGCATGACCAAATGCATCTTTAAGTCCACTCTCAGATAAAAAATTTCCATTGGCATATTTTACTCCTTCAGAAACCACCATTGCACAATATCCAAAACGTTCGACAGTTTTTTGAACGTGTTGGCAGAACACCGTTTCATCAAAGGGAATTTCTGGAAATAAAATAAGATGAGGGGCTTGTCCTTCTTGTTCTTTCGCTAAACCGCTGGCTGCTGCAATCCAGCCCGCATGTCTTCCCATCACTTCTAAGATAAATACTTTGGTGGAAGAGCTGGCCATAGAGGCAACATCGAGGCCTGCTTCTCGGATAGAAATAGCGACATATTTAGCAACCGAACCAAATCCTGGGCAAGAATCGGTGAAAGGGATATCATTATCAATGGTTTTGGGGATCCCAATACAAATTAAGGGGTAACCTCTCTCTTTGCTGACTTGAGATATTTTATACGCTGTATCTTGGGAGTCCCCACCGCCATTATAAAAAAAATAGCCAATATTGTGGGCTTCAAAAACACGAAAAATGCGTTCATAGTCTGCTTTATTTTCTTCTGGACTTTTGAGTTTATAGCGGCAAGATCCAAAGGCACCTCCGGGAGTGTATTTTAAAGCAGCGATGTCTTCTTTGGTTTCAAAGGAAGTGTCGATTAAATCTTCTGTTAAGATCCCAATGATCCCATTGCGGCCGGCAAACACATTTGCGATAGTATCGGTGTGAAGACGCGCAGTTTCAATGAGCCCACAGGCGGAGGCATTAATAACAGCGGTTACACCACCAGATTGAGCGTATAATGCATTTTTGGCAACCATGCGTTTTTCTCCTAATTAAGGGGTCAGACCCCGGTAACCCGGGGTCTGACCCCTTAATTCTAATTTTACACGAAGTGAGTGAAAATTTATGCATACACATATATTAGGAATTTGCGGCACATTTATGGGTGGTTTGGCAGTGTTAGCTTCTGAACTTAATGATACCGTCTCAGGTTCTGATACTCAAGTATATCCACCCATGAGTACTCAGCTTGCTGATCTCAACATTCAAATTACAGAAGGGTATGAGGCAGAACAACTTACTCCAAAATCAGATGTTGTGGTTGTGGGTAATGTGATGCGACGCGGGATGCCGGTAATTGAGGCAATGTTAGATCAAGGCTTACCTTATATTTCGGGTCCTGAATGGTTAGCAAAATATGTATTAGCAGGAAAGCATGTTATAGCGGTGTCGGGCACACATGGTAAAACAACAACATCTAGCATGGTTGCTTGGATTTTGGAATATGCGGGTTTAAACCCTGGATTTTTAATTGGGGGTGTGCCTAATAATTTTGGAATTTCAGCGCGATTGGGGGGCGGCAAATATTTTGTGGTTGAAGCAGATGAATATGATAGTGCTTTTTTTGATAAGCGATCGAAGTTTGTTCATTATCGCCCTAAAACTTTAATCATTAATAATATTGAATTTGATCATGCCGATATTTTCCCTAATTTAGATGCTATTAAACTTCAATTTCATCATTTAGTACGCATTGTTCCTGGTTCTGGTTTAATTGTTGCACCAAATTCAGATGACAATGTAAAAGATGTCTTAAAAAAAGGATGTTGGACGACAGTAGAGTATATGCGCGATGATGAAGTGCGTGGGATAGATTCTACATCAGGTGATCATTTTGCAGTGTATTCATCTGATAATTCCGCACAATTATTGGGAGAAGTTCATTGGAAATTATTAGGACATCATAATATGATGAATGCTTTAGCAGCTATTCGGGCAGCTTGTCATGTGGGTATTGAACCCGCTCTTGCCATTGAAGCTTTGTGTTCTTTTGAAAGTGTAAAACGACGATTAGAAATCAAAGGAGAATACGATGGTATTACTGTGTACGATGATTTTGCCCATCATCCGACGGCCATCCGAACAACCTTGGTAGGATTAAGAGCCAAAGTTGGGAAGGCAAAAATCATTGTGGTGTTGGATATTCGATCGAATACTATGCGGGCAGGGCATCATCAACATCATTTGGCACCCGCAGTTGAAGGTGCAGATGAAGTGTATTTCTTTAAATCTCCTGATACCACTTGGGATGTGAATCAGGAATTTAAATCCTCCAAAAAAGCCGGGGGTGTGTATTCTGAGCATGAACAGCTATTGTCAATATTAGCGGAAAGTACACCTGCGGGAGCTCATGTCATATTTATGAGTAATGGCGGTTTTGGTGGCATACAAAATCAATTATTAGAGAGATTAAAAAGTCGGTAGGTGAAGATGTCCAATGTCAAGATTTGACACCATTGCCTTTTTTGATAAATATGATTTTGGAGCGTTCAGCATTCAATACGCGATAGCGAAAATTAGGTGCGTGTTTTAAGTCTTGTACTAAGGGATCTAAAGAATCACCATCAGCAATCTCTTCTCGATAGACAGAAGTCAATGGTATTGGATGTTTCATGACTTCTCGTCGTAAAGTGCCCACCCAAAGAGAAGTGCCATCGGCAGTTAAATAATCGGATTGCCATAGTTGAAGTAGAAGTCTTGAATGATTGGGTAAAGATTTTTCCATGACTAATACAGGGAGTCTGTCTTGGTGAAATTTAGGCATGACCGGTAGAATATCTGGTTCAGGATTATTCGCGAGCATCATGACACTGGAACCAAAAGTGAGTTTAGGTACGGGTTTCCAATGATTGTGTTCTAAAAATAGTCGAATGGTATCTAATGAGTCTAGCCACTGCACATCAAAAACAGTGGCATATCGTTTCACTGCACCATTTCTATAGAGTAAGTCAGAAATATTTTTTCCTTGCCACCAATCTTCAGCGACTAAGATTTGGGTGTTCCATTGACGCCCTAATTCAGCGCGGATTTTTGGATAAAAAAACATGCTGTAAACACTGATTGTGATACAAAGAGTCAGTATTCCGGGCATTAATATCAGTCGAGCGGGGGGTAATCGATGTTCAAAGCGGCGATAAAGTAACATGCCCAGTGATATAAAAGCGATTGCCAATGTTAGACTGCCAATAATATCAGAAAACCAATGCAGCCCTAAATATAATCTTGATAAAGCAATGAAAAAAACAAGGGGAATGGTAATCGCCCAAGGTATCCAACGGCGATGGTTTGGTAAACTGTGTTGGATAATAGCAGCGGCAAGTCCATAAGTTAAAGTAGCAGCCAAAACGTGTCCACTGGGAAATGAGTGTTCATTGGATAAATGGATTAAGCCTTCGGGTCTTGGGCTATCAATGAGCATTTTTAAAAGAAATCCAGTGGCAATACCCAAACCAATGGTGCCACACCAACAGAGTGCTGCTGTAATGCGATGTCGCCAGAGTAACCAAAGTCCAACAATGCCGATTACCGGCGCTAAAACACGTTGTTCGCCTAAGCCTGTAAATAGGGCAACCCAATTGACCAGTTGATCTGAATACAGCGCTCGTAATGCTTGATAAACCGGTTCATTCCAATAAGTCATTCCATCGGCATTCAGAACATTCGATAAAGTTAAGCAAAAGCCTGTTAGGGTCAGTATAAAAAGTATTGCGGTGCCTAATTGGCCCCCTTCAGTGCCTTGAGCGGTTTTGAGTGCATGATGTAACCACGGCAATTGTTTAGATTGTTGCCAATGATGCCAACTATGACTGAGTGCTTTTGCGATGATATGGGTGATCCAAGAAATAATTTTTAATACAAAAGCGTACAGAATCCAAAGTGCTAATAAGATGAGTAATATAAATAATCCGACTCGGCTTGCAACATGCGGAGAGAGTGTCCCTAAAGAAACACCAATGAGTATTCCAGGAAGACTATAAAGAGGGGCCCAGACAATGGCAGATGCAATATTAAAGAATAAGAATTTGCGAGGTGGCATATCCATCATGCCGGCAATCACTGGAATCATCGGTCGAACAGGACCAATAAAACGCCCTAAGATAATACTTTTCCCGCCATGGTGTTTAAAAAAGTTTTCACCGCGGGCTAGTAACTGAGGATATCGACTGAATGGCCAAAAATCTCTGAGATGGGCGTGATAATGAAATCCCAGCCAGTAACTTATCCCATCACCGGCAATTGCACCGAGAATTGCCCAGCCCATAGTTTCCCAGGCAGGTAAAATACCTGCGCCAATCATGCCGCCAATGGCTGTCATCATCACAACCCCTGGGACCACTAAGCCAACGATTGCCAATGATTCCGAGAGTGATATTAAAAATACAGCAATCCCTGACCAGGTTGGGTGTTGGCCAATCCATTGAAGAATAGGTTCTATAGATTCATGCATAATTTAATCAACTTTCTTAAGTGAATGAAGAAAAAATAGATCATTTTTTATAGTGTAGTAGTGTAACGGATTTAAGAAAATTTAAAAATCCCCTTATATTTTAGTTTTTGGGGGAGTCCCTGTTTCTACAACATTATCTTCTATTTTGATGTTTGGGCGGACATAGAGGTCCGCCCCTACAGTAACCACATGCATATTGTAGGGACGGACTTTGTTTTCTACAATATTATGCTGCTCTTGGCTCCTTACTTTCTTCTTTAACCACAATCGCTCCCTCTTTCGCTGCAGCCAGTGTCACTGTTAATACTTCCTGGGTTGCTAGTTCCAATAACGAAACGTCACTCGCAAGTGCTTTTTTCATATGATGTAAAAAAGTGATTGAGTCGTCACGAATAGGGGATGTTGTATTCGCAGCAGGCAAATCCATGAGCTTTTTCTGAGTTTTACGAAAAGCCTCTATTCTTTTTTCAATAGATTTACTGGATTTTTTCATGCTTTCTTGAGATTTGCTCAATTTTAAATTGAGCTCTAGTCTATCGAAACGCTCGCGACAGCGTTGAATATTTAGAATTGATCCTTCTAAGGATACATTCCCCATTGCAATTAATTCTTTAATTGTTTTTAAGAGGGCTGTTGTATCTCTAAAAAGAGGGTAATCCTCATGACCTTCTGTAATGGGTTTCTTGAAACCCCCTAAGCCTTTTTCAATGCTAGCTGCTTTCTTTCGAAACGCATTTAAGCCTTTTTGCGCAGACTCTGATTTTTTCTCTAAGGCAGCAAGTTTTGCTTTAGATTTGGTTAAACTTTTGTTGAGTTGAGTAACAACAGATTCTTTTTCAGGGGATCTCTCAGCCGCTGCTTCTTTTTCAGTTTTTTCAAGAGCTTCTTGAATACCTTTAACATCTTCCTCCCATTTTACAATTTTCTTTCTGAGTAAATCGTGATTTGATTGTAAGCCACCCGCTAATGTTGTTGCACGAGTTGCTAGAACTTCTATATTTGGCATAACTACTTCCTTAAACATCCGTTTTATTTGGATATTCGCATAAATCGCGAATAATACATTGTGAGCACCGAGGTTTACGAGCGATGCAGGTATACCTTCCATGAAGGATCAACCAATGATGTGCATCCTTTCGAAATTCCTTTGGTACAACCTTTAACAGTTGAAGTTCCACTTCATGTGGTGTCTTCCCAACTGCTAAGCGGGTCCTATTAGACACGCGAAAAATGTGCGTGTCAACAGCAATTGTGTGTTCACCAAAAGCAGTATTTAAAATAACATTTGCGGTTTTTCGTCCAACCCCTGGTAAACTTTCTAAAGCTTCACGGGTATTTGGAACTTTAGAATTAAATTGATGAACCAAGATTTCACAGGCATTAATAATATTCTTGGCTTTGGTATTAAATAACCCAATAGTTTTAATAAATTGTTTAAGCTTTTCTTCGCCTAAGGCCAATATTTTTTTAGGGGTGTTTGCAATTGGGAAAAGTTTTGCAGTTGCTTTGTTAACGCTTACGTCGGTTGCTTGTGCAGATAAAATAACCGCAACGAGCAATTCAAAATCGGTGTTGTAATTTAACTCTGTGGTTGGATGGGGGCGTTGATCTTGAAACCTTTTAAAGATTTCATATCGTTTAAAAGCATTCATATCATTTTATTGGAAAGCGTTGCCCAGATCCCATTGTTTAAAAACAAATTTAAGTTTAGTGCTGCCGTTCTCCAAAGTAATTTTTTCGGGCATATCGATGCCCCCCAAATTTATATAGGATAGATATTTTATTTTCCAACCTTTTTGTTCTAATGCAGTCAGTCGATTTTGATCGTCAAATGTAGGCTTATCATCTAACTTTTCTGGTGCTGGTAAACCCTTTAACCAATGCTGTAATCCAGAAACGGGGATCTGCCATTGGAGCTCTTTATGCAATAAGGCTTCAGGAGATTTGGCGGATGCTGTATACCCATTTGATCGAGTTAAGGTTATTTGTCCGGGATACCCTTCAATATTTACGGACTCACTGCCGAGGGGTCCATATAAGCGAATGAAATATTGATCACCTTGTTGTTGCCATTGGATAGAAGCACTGCCCCCTTTATTTTCATGGGTGTACCCCACTTTTCCAGTGACTTCAAAAGTTTTTAAGGCGGCCAACTGTTTTTGTTTGGTTTGCCAGGAAACAGGAGGAGATTGGTTTGAAGCGACGGAAGGTATTTTTTTTGCACATCCGGAGAGTCCTGAGAGCAGGATTAACATGAAACCACTCATTAAATAGATTAAATTGTTTGTCTTCCTTGTCATGAAGTTTTCCTCTGTTGTATGCCACCCTAGCTTTTCATTATATATTATTTTTGCTCTGAGGTGTCACTGAGGTGTCAGACACCGTGTCAGACACCGTGTTAGACACTGTTGCCCATTTTAATATAGGGATGATTTAATATTGTAGTAGGGCTAGGTTCCAGCTCAGTTTTTTGTGGTGCACTAGTTGCATTATATAATGGTGTTAAGGGGGCAGGACCTGAGGCAGTAGCAATAGTTGGTACAACAACAGGGGTTGGTGTAGGAACAACAGGTGGTGGTGTAGAGCTAGAACTTGCAGCATCATCAATCCTAGGACTTGCAGCAGTAGGAGACAGCATACGAAATGCTGCGTTCATTCGTTTTGTAATCAAAGTTGTCCATTGTTCATTTGCTCGATCTAAACAAAGGCTGCTTGGATCACTTGAAAATCCCGATAATGGTGGTTTTCCTATACGGTATTCGAGCATGGTTGGAAGTATTCCAACTGGGAATGTTGTTGGTGAGGTGTTCTCTGGTAACACAGAATTATTTTGTGCATTTTGGAAAGACACAAATTCTCTATAGGGTCGCCAAAATTCTGCTGCATTTCTGGGAGAAAGAAGAACCATGATATAAGCATGCATTAAACGGACAATAACGGATTTCACAGCCTCTTCAGAAATCGGAATCGGAACTGGAAATTCTGGTGCTACTTCTGCCTCTGCTGCCGCTTTTGCCTCTGCCTCTGCTTTTGCCTCTGCATTTAAACTGGCTATAAGAGTATTTAATTGTGCTTGACGTGTTTCAAAAAAAACGCGACTTGCTGCTGCTAATTGTACAGTCACTAGTTTTTCCAGATATCCTCTATCGGTGGTCAATAAATGATCATTTGACAGATGTGGGAGAGTCCCTAAATATAGGCATTCAATGTAATTTGCGAATGAGTGTAAATGACCAGATTCTAAAACAAGGTGTAGCAAGCCTTCAACTTTTAAAAGTAATACCGCTTGGTGACTCTTTGCATACATTAATGGCGTGTGCTTATATTGATTGATAGCAGCACAATTAGCACCTCTAGCTATTAATTCTTCGGTAATGGTATCATAGTCGACTAATTTTTCGGTAATGGTATCATAGACTCTTATTGAATACATCTGTATTACATAATGCAAAGGTGTTGATCTTTCGCCATCAATAGTATTCACATTTGCTTTATGTGCTAGTAATGTCTGTGCAGCAGGAAAGCAACCATGTGTTAGCGCTTTCACCAGGGCAGTACTACCAAACATACATTTTGCTTCAAGATCAACTTTTTTAGCCAATAAATCTGGGATAAGGGAGTCTAAATTTTTCTCAGCTGCGATCATTAGTGTTGTTAATTGATGGTTTGTACAATTTTCATGGTTTGTAAGATCTTTAAAATTTGTAACAGCGTGTACATTCGCATTTAATGATAATAATGTTCGTGCAGCCTTAAGTTGACGATTTGCTATTGCTGTCAATAGGGGAGTGTACCCATAGTTATCTATTGCTTCAAGATTAGCACCTTGAGCTATTAACATATGTATTAGATCAACAAAGCCATTTCTTGCTGCCAAAATTAAGAGAGTACTTTGATAAGGAATACGATAAGGAATACCTTTTTCATCCACATCACAAGGTCTATTGACGTCTAAATCCTTAAGTTTGGCTTTAAGTTTGTTTTGTTCGTATGTTACAATATCTAAGATTATATGTTTAATAGATTTCTGTTCAGCCCCACTATTGAGCTCTAAGAAAGACTGAAGACCTTCAGCATCTGCCATAATTTCTTTAACAAGTGTATTAGGTATGGGTAAAAGGGCTGTAGGTGTGCTCATGGTGTCTCCAATATATTGATAGTAATTAGTTAAATTTTATTTATGTTATAGACTAACATAGTTTTTTAACTCAATCAAAAATTTTTCTTGGATAAAGCGTGCTTATACAAATGAAATTAAAAAATGACCCTGAATTTTTACATGTTATAATATCTGAAAAAGGCCCCTGAGGTGTCTGACACCGTGTTTGGAGGTGTCTGACCCCGCCCTGAGGAGTGTATGGGAATTTTGTCTCACTTGCCATTAGCGACTGCAATCCGCGAGACTTGGCGTCAAGGATATACATCACGCGATCTGTGGGCGGACATCATGTCCGGCTTAACGGTTTGCATGATTGCCATTCCAATGACCATGGCGGTTGCCATTGCTTGTGGGGTACAACCCGAGCACGGTCTTTATGGTGCCATTATTGCTGGGCCTTTAATTGCACTGTTGGGAGGTGCCCGACTTAGTGTTGCAGGTCCGGTTGCAGAATTAGCAGTCTTAATTTATCCCGTCGTTTATCAATATGGATTTGGTGGTTTAATGTTAACCACCTGGATGGCAGGATTAATGTTGGTTATTTTTGGTATTGCAAAATTGGGACGTGTGATTGAATTTATTCCTTATCCGGTGACGACTGGTTTTATCGCAGGTACCGGTGTCGTGATTAGTACTTTACAAATTAAAGATTTTTTTGGTATTTCACTTTTAACCCAACCCAAATATTTTCTTGAAAGACTTATCTCAATTGCTGAGTCCTTTTCTACTTGGCAAATGGGAGATTCATTGGTTGGAATTTTTACATTATTTATTTTAATTGTATGGCCTCGACTTAAATTGGCGTTGCCAAATCATTTGGCTGCCATGATCTTGGGTAGTTTATTTGCTTTTTTATTAATGCATTTTTTCCCAGATTTATCTGTGGAAACGATTGGTTCTCGTTATAATGGGATCCCTCAAACACTGCCAACCGTGATTACCGGTTGGGATTCTTTTGATTTGGTTTTAATACGTGATCTCTTTGGATCAGCGTTTGCAATTGCAATGTTATGTGCCATTAAAGCACTTCTTTGTGCTGTTGTTTTAGATGGGATGAGTGGTACTAAGCATAACCCCAATGCAGAATTAATTGCGCATGGTTTGGGCAATTTAGCCCTTCCTTTTTTTGGAGGGATTACAGCCACTAGTGCTTTATCTCGTTCAGTTGCCAATTGGCGGGCAGGTGCAAAGTCACCTTTGTCAGCAATTATTCATGGGGGCGCCATGTTATTGGTGGTATTGGCATTAGCCCCAATTTTTTCTTATTTGCCAATGGCAGGATTAGCCGCTTTATTGCTTATTGCGGCTTGGAATATTTTTGACATGCGCCATTGTTTACAGATTATGCGCATTGGAACGCGCAGTGATGTTGCAGTGCTATTGATTTGTTTTGGTCTGACTGTATTAGTTGATATGGTAATTGCCGTTGGTGTTGGTATGGTATTGGCTGCATTATTATTTATGAAACAAATGGCAAATATTAGTGGGGGTCGATGGTTGTTAGAAGCGAACGAATGGGATATTGAAGAGCCCTTACCACCCGGTGTTATGGTTTATGAAATCTCAGGTCCCTTATTTTTTGGAGCAGCAGAAAAAGCCATGAGTACTTTGCGAACACATAGCCAGGGATTACAAGTGGTTATTTTGCATATGAAAGGTGTTCCAACCATGGATATTAGTGGATTGGTTGCTTTAAAATCTGCTTTAAATTCTTTGCATGAAAAACCGATTCTTATCATTTTGGCAGATGTTCAAGAACAACCCATGACCGTTATTAAACGGGCAGGTTTAACACCTGAAACTGGAAAGCTTGCCATTTGTCCGACCTTGTCTGATAGCATTGAACTTGCAAGGCGGCATGTTTAATTTTGTGCAGATTTAATATTACTTTTTAAACGCATTAAAGTTTTTTGTAAATCTTCATCTGAAATCTTAGGTAAAATGGCATCGATTAATTGTGTTGCCTGGTCTAATTGATTACCCTCAATCAAAATATTGAGTTCAATTAAAATAAGCTGTTTCTCTTCTTCCCAGGAAGTCGGCTCTGTATTGTGTAACATTTGAATGGCTTTATCATATTCTTTATTGGCAGCCAGTAGCGAAGCAGCTCTTATATAGGCGGGGAGCTGATAGATCCCTTCCGATATATCAGAATACCATTGAATAGCTTCTTTTGGTTTTCCTTGACTCTCTGATAATTGCCCTAATAAAAACGCTGCAGTATCTTTGGAACTTTTGAATTGCAAAGCTTGTTGAAGTGTTTCAAAATAATTTTGAAGTTTGTTTTCTTTCAAATATATTTCGCCCAAAAAAATAAGGGCTTCTCCGCCAACAACTTTATCCTCAGTGATTTGGGTTAATTGTTGAATGGCTTCTTTGGTTTGTTTAGCATCGATCAATGCACTTGCATAAAATAATCTTAATTCACCATCCAATGAAAACTCTTTTACTTTGCGTGATAAATAAGCCAAAGCTTCCGTATCATTTTCATCTTGGTAGCGGATGAGTCGTGCTTTAAGTTCTATGGCTTTTGTTAAATTGGGGGATAACTTGAGTGCTGAATTTACCCAAAGTGTTGCATTTTGAATGTCTTCAAGTTGTGCAGCACTTTCTGCTGCTGCCAACTGTGCGTAAGCATCTGTTGTTCTTTGTTTGGCAAGATTATCAAGCGCTACTTTCAGTTGTTTTCGGCTACGATCGGATAAACGCAGTTGGATCCCAATCAATTGGTATTCCACGTCTTTAGGTGCAATATCAAATGCACGAGAAAGATAAGACATTGCTTCATCGGGTGACATTCCGATAAGTAAAGTCATAGCCACTAATTGAGCTTGTAAATTATTGGGTGCTTTATTTGCCCAGAGTTTAGCACCAATCAAAGCCTCATTCGGTCGTTGAATTTGAATGGCAAGAGAAGTTGCTTCTTCTGCAATTTTAGGATCTAACGATAAATCTGCAGCTAAAAGAAATTGTTTAAGTGCAAATTTTGGCAGATTACGATCTAAGGCCATTTCTGCTGTTAGGAGTATATACATGAGATTGTTTTGTGCATTTTGGGTATTCTCAGTCTCTGGGGAAGCAATGACTGGGGAAGTGACCCCTGTCGCCAAGAGGATCATTGTTAGATATACTGGGGCAAATTGATTCATAATTGAGAACTCCAAGGGCCCATTTGAAAAGTGTAGCGTACAAAGTTGGTGAACCATCAAAAAACAGCGCTTAATAACTTATCGGTCAGTGGAGAAAAAGTTAAAGGATTATGTGACACAATGGGTTTGATGGCACTTGGCATTAATTATCAGTCAGCCCCAATTGCGATACGAGAGACCTTCACTTTTAGTCATGATGCAGCTAGTCAGGTAGTTTGTGGTCTTGTGCGGGATGCTGTGGCTTTTGAAGCGGTATTACTCTCCACCTGTAATCGCACAGAATTGTATTGTGACACAGTCGACCCATTACGTATTTTTAGTTGGCTTGAAGGTCACAATAAATTATTGAATGAAGATGTTCGAAAGTATTCTTATTCCTACTCGGATATCTCAGCAGTAAGACATATTATGCGAGTGGCCAGTGGTTTGGATTCTATGGTGCTGGGAGAAGGAGAAATCCTGGGGCAACTCAAAACTGCGTTTGGAGTCGCTTCACAAGCGGGAACCATTGGTAAATTTCTAGGACGATTATTTCAAACCACCTTTTCAGTGGCTAAAATGGTGCGAACAGAAACAGGGGTTGGTATAAATCCTGTTTCATTGGGTTACGCAGCAGCACGGCTTTCTGAACGTATATTTTCGGATTTAAAAGAAGTCAGAGTATTATTGATTGGCGCTGGAGATATTATTCGTTTGACTGCGAAACATTTACAACGCTTAGGGGTAAAGAAGTGGGTTGTTGCTAATAGAACTTTGGCGAGAGCGGAATTATTGGCAAGTCAATTGAAAGGGGTAGTGATTGAATGGGATATGATATTTGATCAATTGCCCAATGTTGATATTGTTATTACGGGAACAGGAAGTGCATTGCCCATTTTGCATAAGAATACGGTTGAATGGGCATTGAAACAAAGAAAACGTCGTCCTATGTTTATGGTTGATTTGGCAGTTCCTCGAGATATAGAGCCTTGTGTTGCGGAATTAGAAGACGTGTATTTATATTGTATTGATGATTTAAAAGCCTTAGTAGAAGACAATCGTACAGCAAGAAAGGAAGCCGCTGTCATGGCTGAGCGTATTATAGCACTTAAAGCCGAACAATTTATGGGGTGGATAAAGGCAGAATCTGCTTGGTCAACTTTGCATGCTTTTAGAGAAAAATTTGAACGCGTGCGTGATCAAGAGGTGGAAGATGCGCTTAAAAAACTTCGGGGGGGGCAATCTCCTGAGGTGGTATTGCAGCGTCTGGCTCATGGGTTAACAGGACGTTTGTTACATGAACCTACGCTTAAGTTACGAGAAGCAGGGTTTGAAGGCAATCAAGAATTATTGGCATTAACACGAGATTTATTTGAATTAAATGATGAAATAGGTTAATGATGAAATCTTCAATTAGAACCAAATTAGAAACATTGCTAGAACGCCATGAAGAATTGAGTGGCTTGCTAAGTGATCCAGACATTATTCGTGATCAAAATCGTTTTCGAGCACTCTCTAAAGAATATGCTGATTTAGAAGAAATTGTTCATACTTTTCGTTTTTATCAAGAAACCTCGGATTTGTTGACAGCAAGTGAATCGATGTTGAAAGATCCCGATCCGGACATTCGGGAGTTGGCAGAACTTGATAGAAAAGAAGCAAAAATAAAATTAGAAGAATTAGAAGAAGCTCTTAATTTTTTATTATTACCGAAAGATCCTAATGATCATCGAAATATTTTTTTAGAAATTCGAGCAGGGACCGGGGGGGATGAAGCTGCAATTTTTGTTGGGGATCTTTTTAGGATGTATACGCGGTTTGCGGAGCGTCAACGGTGGCAAGTAGAATTGATTAGTGAAAATGCGGGAGAGCATGGGGGTTATAAAGAAATCATTGTTCGGATTATAGGTCAAGATGTTTATGGAAAATTAAAATTTGAATCTGGGGCTCATCGAGTCCAACGTGTTCCTGTTACAGAATCACAAGGGCGGATCCATACTTCAGCTTGTACAGTGGCAATATTGCCAGAGGTAGAAGAGATAGATTCTATTCAAATTGATCCCAAAGATTTGCGGATTGATACTTATCGTGCCTCTGGGGCAGGTGGACAACATGTAAATCGTACCGATTCTGCTGTGCGCATTACTCATTTACCCACAGGGACGGTTGTAGAATGTCAAGATGAGCGTTCTCAACATAAGAATAAAGCCAAAGCGATGTCTTTATTAAATGCAAGAATATTAGCTGCGGAACAATCTAAACAAAAAAAAGAGCAGGCTGATGCTCGAAGAAATTTGGTAGGAAGTGGAGATAGGTCGGAGCGGATACGAACTTATAATTTTCCTCAAGGACGAGTGACTGATCATCGGATTAATTTAACACTATATAAATTGCCCGATATTTTGGAGGGTGATCTTAAGTGTGTGATAGAACCTTTAAGTCATGAATATCAAGCCGATCAGCTTGCCATGATGGGGGAGAGTTCTTATTAATATGAAATCCTCTAAATCCCTCAAATCCCCCCCTGCCCCCCTTTTTCAAAGTGGGGAACGGAACGAAGTTCAACTCCGACATCTTTTTCAAAGTAGTGGAAGAGCGGGTGTTTCTCACCTGGAAACAGAAGTGATACTTTCTCACGTCTTAGGAATTTCTCGTGCGATGATTCGAGCAAGGCCCGAACAAATAATGAATTCAGAAGACCAAAAACGATTTAACTCTTTAATCTATCGTCGATTGCAAAAAGAACCTTTAGCTTATATTTTAGAAGAAAAAGAATTTTGGTCTTTATCACTTCAGGTAAATTCGGATGTTTTAATACCACGCCCTGAAACAGAAATTTTGGTAGAGGCCGTGTTACAACGCCTTCCGGATGAGCCTGGGATACAGATCCTTGATTTAGGTACTGGCAGTGGTGCTATTGCCTTAGCTTTAGCGGTAGAACGTCCTCATTGGCAAATAATTGCGACTGATAAATCATCTGATGCTTTGGCGGTTGCTATTGAGAATGCCAAAAAATTGGCAGTCACCAATGTTAAATTTTTATGTGGAGATTGGTTTTCTCCACTGTTAGAACGACCGATTCATCAAAGACTTTTTCATGCGGTTGTTAGTAATCCACCCTATGTTTCTGCAGATGATTTCAATTTAAATCAAAATGAGTTACAGTTTGAACCGGAGCAAGCTTTAATTGCTGGTGAAAGTGGTTTTCAGGATTTAAGGCAGATTGTTACACAAGCCTCTGATTTTTTAGTGTCAAAGGCTTGGCTTTTTTTAGAACATGGGTATAATCAAAGGGAACAAGTTTTGTTTTTATTACGAAAGTGTGGTTTCATAGAGACTCATGACCTAAAAGATTTAGCTGGTTTAGATCGTGTAGCAATTGGTCAAAAGCTTTAAGTTGTGCATTTAATAAAAATTGATTCAAGTTTTTATTAAATGCAAGCGATAAGCATAGTGTGGAACCTAAATTGTTTTTATATCAGTCGTAATTAAATAATGTTTGAAAACACTACTTGACACATTGATATAAACAATTTAAATTGCATGCTCAAGCTTCTGAGAATGCGTGTTTGTTTGACAGTTAACGTTAATTGAGAGGAATGTAAAAAATGAAACAAATAGTAAAGGGCTTAATAGTAGTAGGAGCCATGGTTGCAGCTGGCGGCGCCAGTGCGGCAATGGAAGATATCAGTCCAATGGTTGGTGTTGATGCAGAGTGGATCCACATGAAAGGTAAAGGTAATTTAAATAGAATTTTACCAAAATCTTATTGGGGTGGAAATGTTTGGATTGGTGCCAGATTCTGTGAGAATGTTGGTCTAGAAGCTGGTTACAATTGGACAAACAATAGAAAGAAAAGTCACATCGTTAAAGCGGGTGAAACAGCAACTTTTAGTGCTCCAGTAGGAACCAAAGTAACCGGTAAAGCTAAATTCAGTGGTTGGCATGTCGATTTACTCGGATACCTACCTATGGATGAATGCTTTGATTTGATCGGAACCGTTGGTTATGGTTGGGATAAACCAAAACTTCATATCCATCAGAATACAACACCAGCAGTGAATTTTAACCGTAAGGGTAAAAACAAAGGTGTTTTCCGCGCAGGTGTTGGGGGACAATACATGGTATCCGATAATGTCGGCTTACGTGTTATGGGTCGTTACCAAAATACTTCGCAATTAAGATTGAAGACAACAAACAGAACTAAAGTATTTAAAGATGCTTTCTCTCTGTCTGTTGGTGCCTTTGTCAAATTCTAACCCAAATTTGACAATCTTCTCTTGAACACAACCCGGCCTGTTTTACAGGTCGGGTTTTTTATTGACAAAGGATTGTAATCAAATGAAATACATAAAAAACAGCTGGTTAATAATAACGCTAACATTATTCACACTGGGGACAACAACCAGTGTCGCTATAGAAGCAGTTTCATTTGTGGGTGCAGATGTTGAATGGACCAATCTTCGGGCTAAAAATGATTGGAATAAAGTGCTGCCTTCCACTTATTATGGTGGCAATTTTTATGTAGGTAGAAGATTTCTTGAGAATTTGGGTCTTGAATTTGGTTATACTTTTACGGGCACCCAAACAAAAACGCATACATTTCCTGCGGGTGATACTTTTTTTGGTTCGCCTGTTGGAGGAACAACGGTTAAGTATCAGGTTGGGTTCAATGGTTGGCATCTTGATTTACTGGGATACCTACCCATTGGCAATTGTTCTGATGTCATGGCCAGTGTTGGTTTTGGTTCGCTGAAGCCCAGATTAAAAAACGCGACTAGCAATCTTAAATTGGATGGTTTACATAAAGGTGTTATGCGTGTGGGGATTGGCATACAGTATATGGCTACCGATTTTGTTGGGGTTCGAGTCTTTATCCGTAGTATAAGAACCTCCACTTTAAGAATTGCCAGTTACAATCCAAATGTTCCAATTAAAGCATTTCATGATGCTTATTCAGTTGCTCTAGGCTTCTTTTTTAATTTCTAATTTAAGGACATATTTAAAGGAAAAAAAATGAAAAATGTTATAAAAGGATTAGTATTGTTAAGTTCTATCGTTTCCTCTATAAACATTGCTTATGCAGATTGGATACAACCCCTTATTGGTGTGGATTATGAATGGTCTAAAATGAGAGGGAGCAACAGTTGGAGAAGTATATTACCAAAATCTTATACGGGGGGAGATATCTATATTGGAGCTCAGTTTTCTGAGTATGTGGGCGTAGAGCTAGGTTATCAATCCACAACAAAGAAAACTAGAAAGCATGCATTTAAAGCCCAAGATCAATTTTTTGATATTTCGGTACCCGCTGATTCAACAAGTAAGGTTAATGTTCGATTCCATGGTTGGTATTTTGATTTGCTTGGGTATTTACCTTTCGATAATTGCTTTGGATTGATTGGAACCGTGGGTTATGGTGTGATAAGACCAAAAGTAGTGGGGATGGACTCAATTGCATTTTTAAATACTTTGGGAGGCGGTTCAATTCATGGTAGGACTGTTGGAGGTTTTCGTTTAGGAGCGGGCGGACAATACATGCTTACCGATTTTGTGGGTATTCGCGCTTTGGCACGTTGGAAGAATACGGCTCATCTGAAATTTAAAAGTAATAGCACTTTTGCTCCAATTGCACAACAATTTCGTATTTCACGTAGATTATTTAAAGATACTGGCTCACTGTTGGTTGGTATTTTTGTAAAATTCTAGAATTATATTTTTCCGGGTTGGTATTTTGGGAGTGACCAGTCCCTACATGTCAAATGATATTTTGGGCCGGCACAGAGACCGGCCCCTACATGTCAAATGGCCAACCTATCTAAGATAAACTGGGATATCATTCGTTAAATTACAAACAGAAGGTGTCCCTTGATCTGTCCCTGGCGCTTTGTTCATTCGATTCAAAGCTTCTCCCACAGCTGAATTAGTTTTATCAGATTTGCTTGCCTCTTCATACCAATGTTTAGCTTCATTGGGATCTGCTTTTACTCCTCGACCACATTCATAAAATGAACCAATGGCTAATTGAATAGATGCTTTCATATTATCTGGGGCTGTGGCTAATTGTGTTTGATATTTTTTTAAAGCAGATTGATAAAAACTATCTGCCAACAGAGTACTTCTTTTTGCTGTATCTTGATAGTAGTCTCCTAATGTTCTTTCAAGGGCTGGATTTGGAACAGCCAGCGTGTAAAAGCGGTTTCCTGACATAAAAAGTTCAAGTCGGAATACGTAAACTAAAACAATCAGCAGAATTAAGGGTATGGTTCTCAACATAAAACTCTCCTAAATAGTGAGGCAACTAAGAACTCATAAAAAATGAGTTTCTTTCCATGTATCTAGTATGACACCACATTTCGTTTTTGACGAATACTTTTTACTTGACAATGGTTTAATAATAGCGGATATAATTGCATTAGTACAAGACCTATTGTATGGAATGTTTTTTTATCGCTAAAAAGGCGATTGGGTAGGAGAAAAAGCGAATGAAAATGAACAAGAAGATTTCTGTGAAAACTGCAGGGTTATTTTTTGGAAGTGCTGCTGTTTTGGGAATTGTTGCAAGTGGAAGTGCGCTTGCAGGTGAATTAACCTCAGATGAATGCCTTATTAATACAAAGGGAGGTGTTCATCTTAAATATGCAAAGGATAAACGTTATTGGTTTGCGCTTGCAGGGCTTATACAAGCAGATCAAACATTTTTTATGGGGACAACTAGAGATAAATCAACCAGTTTTCCGAGTGGCGCTAATTTAAGGAACATTGTATTAGGGGTAACCGGGGGTGTTGGAGAACATTGGTCTTATGTGATGAGCTTTGATATTTTAGGAAAAGATGTTCTGATTGATGATACGTATATAACGTATTCAGGGTTTTGTGATAATGCTTCTGTGTCAGTCGGGCGTGTGCCAGGTCAATTTTTTGGTTTTGATAGCTCCAATAGTTCAAGTTGGACGCCATTTTTAGAGAAAAATTTGGTTGCCAATGCCTTTTATCCTGGAGATGGCTTGGGGGTTATGGGTCGCATGTGGTGGGATAATGGGGCTGTTATTTTAACTGCTTTCCAACCAGATCAAGGTGACGAAACCTTTGTACATGGAAGTCAGTTGCTTCCTGCTCAAGATGCGAATCCACACATTCCTTTTCCACGGGATCGTTGGACGACGACTGCTCGCGTAACATTTTCACCCCTTCATGATGATTGTGATGTTTATCATTTTGGAGCCTCTGCATCTTGGCGTGAGCGCTTAACTAGTATCAATAATACACCTGTAGCACTCATGCGTTTCCGAACTTATCCAGGTGCAAAAGGAAGAGCTAGAGATGGTGGTCAATTGAATACCACCGCTCGGCTATTGGATACAGGTCATCTTCGAGCAAATAACCGTTGGCAGTTTAACGTAGAGGCTGCTCGTCAGTGGGGTCCAGTTATCATTGATGGTGAATATACGACGGTATTTGTTCATCGTGTCGGTGATCCTCAGGGTTCTCTTCGATTTCAAGGCTACAATATTCAAGGTCGTTACCTCTTAACTGGGGAAAGACATGAGTATGATGTTAAAGAGGGTAACTTCTGTGCTGTAAAACCTTTGTCAGAATGTGGTGCAGTTGAATTGGCAGTTCGACATGATTTTGTCAATTTGAACAATAAGAATGTTATTGGGGGTAGTGAACATAACACGTCTGTTGGTATCAATTGGTACTTAAACGATAATGTTAGACTCTCTGGTAATTACGTTCGTGCAAATATTCATCCCGGAAATTTTGCTGCAGTTGCCTTGAATAAACGTCATCTTGATATCGTTGCGTTACGAGCTCAGGTGAGGTTCTAAAATATTTTGATTGGGCGGACACAGAGGTCCGCCCCTACAATGTTTGCACAACACAGTCGATCATTCCATCTTTAAGCCTAACCTTTAAACTATCTCCAGTTTCAATTTCATTGATTGAACGAAGAATATTCCCTTTGTTTGCATGTGAAACAATGGCATATCCACGATTTAAAGTGGACAAGGGACTGACCGCTTCTAAAGCACGAGTTGCACTGGTAAATTTAAGTTTTTTATTTTTAAACAGATGTGCATTTGCTAATAACAAACGGGTATAAAGCGTTTTTAAAATTTGGATTTGATTTTGAATCGTTTGTCCTGGATGCCTTAAACGTTTTTGCAACCAGTCTATTTTAAGTGTTTGGTGTTGTATGTGCTGTGTTATTTTTTTGTAGAGCTGGTTTTCAATAGAAAAAAATTGTTGGAAAATAATATTTTGATGAGGTGTTGCAAGTTCTGCTGCTGCAGAAGGTGTGGGTGCTCGTTTGTCTGCCACCCAATCAGCAATGGTGAAATCAATTTCATGGCCAATGCCTGATATAACCGGAATATGACTTGCAAAAATAGCACGAGCGACCGATTCTTCATTAAATGGCCATAGATCTTCAAGACTACCGCCCCCTCGAGCTAATATTAATACTTCAACTTGTTGATGTTGATTGGCAAGAGCGAGTGCTCGAATAATTTCTGCTGTTGCTTCTGATCCTTGAACTTTAGTTGGATAAATTGTGATAGGAATGTAAGGAAAGCGACGTTTTAATACACTTAAAATATCTCGAATTGCAGCACCTGTGGTTGAGGTAATAACCCCAATATGTTTAGGAAACAGGGGTAATGGTTTTTTCCAGTGTTCTTGAAATAAACCTTCTGCCTCCAATTTGCGAATCAGTTGTTCATAAAGTTGTCGTAAACGACCATCGCCCGCAGGTTCCATGGATTCTACAATTAACTGATAATCACCGCGATCTGGGTATATACTCACTTTTGCTTGAACATGAACTAAAAGACCATTTTGTGGTTCAAAAGTTAAAGCATTTTTTTTAAATCTAAATAGAGCACAACGAACTTGTGCTTTAGCATCTTTTAATGAAAAATATAAATGTCCAGAGGTAGGACGAGCTAGATTTGAAATCTCTCCTTCTACCCAAATTTTGGAAAAGTAGTTTTCTAGTAAAGTTTGACTGGCCTGATTTAATTGACTGACAGTTAATATTTCTTTTTGAGTTTGCATTGAATGGTGCCTTATTAGGGGTAATTAAAGATTTGAGTAATTATACGTGAATAATGATGAACTGTGGATGCATCGTGCTTTAGAGTTAGCAATGCTAGCCGAAAAAATAGGAGAAGTGCCTGTAGGTGCTGTTTTAGTGTTAGATAATCAAATTATAGGTGAGGGTTGGAATCACCCTATTCAGGCTCATGATCCCAGCGCACATGCTGAAATTTTGGCATTAAGACAGGGTGCAAAACACATAAAAAATTATCGCCTTGTTAATGCAACTTTGTATGTTACCTTGGAACCTTGTGCCATGTGTGCGGGCGCTATGGTTCATGCACGGATTCAGCGTCTAGTCTTTGGGGCACCCGATCCAAAGACGGGTGCAGCAGGGGGGGTATTAAATCTGTTGCAAGAACCCCGCCTTAATCATCAAGTGAGATGTGAGGGCGGGTTACTTTCTTTGGAATGTGGCGAACTTTTACGAGAGTTTTTTCGCAAGCGTCGGCAATAAAGTTGTCAATAAATTTTCTATAATGTTGAATAGTTATCCACGAAAAAATTGGATAGATCTGTGGATAACCTGGTGGAAAAACTTGTTAACGCTTACAGCACTAAGGCTGAAGCAAAATTGTATGTTTTTTGAGCAGATGATGGGAGATGATGGGGTGAGATCCATGGATCTCACCCCTTAAAGAAGAGGAGCATAACTGATGAATAGGGAAGAATATATTCAAGAATTTGACTTAGGGCCACAAGAGTTAAAATTACGATTGTTAGATTGTAGTGTTGGTAGACAGGAAGATCCCAATTTGAATATTGTCTTTATTGATCCTAAAAAGACTTTACCTAAATTATCTTTTGATAATGAAAGCTTTGACCTAGCTTTATGCGGAGATTATTTATTTGCTGGGAATGAAACATTAACAGATCCTTTCCATGTTCAAGCATTGATAGAATTGGCGCGTGTTGCCACTGAGGTTAGAGTTGTACCCATCGTAGATAAACAGGGTCAACCTTCAAAACATTTAGGGCCAGTGTTACAAGTATTACAAGAACAGGGTTTTGGGGTAGAGGTACGACAAGTTAAGTCTACAACGCAAAATAATGGTCATCCTCTACTAAGAGTTTGGAATGAAGCATGTAAGGTGAAGACTTAGATAGGGCGGATACGGGGATTACGATATTTCACGAGGTTCACTGTAGGGGCCGGTCTCTGTGCCGGCACAAAAGTCTATATTTAGGTTGTTTCTTTAGCTACTTGTTCTTGTGGAGTAGGAAGGGTAATATTTAGTTCAAGAACTGAGCAGCTTCCATTGCGTAGTAATTGAACATTAATTTGATCTTTATCGATTTTTATATATTTGCTGATAACTGTTATAAGTTCATTGCGCATTTTAGGAAGAAACTCGACATCGCCTCCTTCCATGCGTTGATGAGAAACGACTATTTGCAAGCGTTCTCTGGCTATTTGAGCTGATTTGCGGTTGGATAATCCAAGAAATTTAAGTAAGCTCATGCTGGACTCCGATTGAATATTCGTAAACCGCCAAAGATTTTTGTCCATCCCTTGTTGTTTAGGGCCCCAGTTTTTTCTCCCAATAATTCAGACACTGCATGCTGATAGGCCCGTTTTGCATCACTGTTTGCATCCAAGGTAATGGGGATCCCATTATTAGACGCATTTAATACAGAAGGGGATTCGGGTATAACACCTAACAATGGAATAGCTAAAATGTCTTGGACATCTTCAATGCTAAGCATTTCGCCTCGTTGCACGCGGTTTAACATGTAACGGGTTATTAGTAAATGTTTTTTAAGTTCACCATTTTGTTCAGCTTTGCGTGAGCGGCTATTCAGCACACCAATAATACGATCGGAATCGCGAACAGACGAAACTTCAGGGTTAGTGACTATCACGGCTTCGTCAGCAAAATATAAAGCCATCAAGGCTCCCCGTTCAATCCCCGCGGGGGAATCACAAATAATAAAAGCGAACTCTTTACGGAGATCATTTAAAACTTGTTCGACGCCTTCGGTTGTTAAAGCATCTTTATCTCGGGTTTGCGAGGCAGGTAAAACATAAAGGTTTTCGATGCGCTTATCTTTTATTAGTGTCTGACTTAAATTGGCATCTCCTTGAATAACATTCACAAAATCATAAATAACGCGTCGTTCACATCCCATGATGAGATCAAGGTTTCTAAGACCTATATCAAAATCAACAACGACTGTTTTATGTCCGCGTAATGCTAATTCAGCGCCTATTGCTGCACTGGAGGTTGTTTTACCTACACCCCCTTTACCAGAGGTAACTACGATGATCTTCGATTCTAACTTTGTCATGAAACCCTTCCAAAGTAATAAAGTAATGGTCTGTTATTTAAGTTTCTATACTAAAGTGAAGAAAAGTGCAAGTGTCCATCCTTAAGAGAGATGCCTACAGCTGTATTCCACACACCTTGATCGATATCTTCACTAATTTTGTAATTGCCTGCTATGGAGATTAGTTCTGCCTCTAAATTTTGACAAAAGATCTGTGCAGTGATATCACCCGTGACACCGGCAAGCGCTCGACCCCGCAGGGGCCCATAGACATGAATATGACCATCGGCTAATAATTCTGCACCATGGCTCACAGGTGCAAGAACAATTAAGTCTCCTCCTCGCACATAAATTTGTTGTCCCGAGCGTACGGGTTCAGAAATGACTCTGGTATTACTCCCCCTAATTTCCGATTCTTCAGTCTTAGGTTCTTTAATGGGTTCAGGGGGAGTTGTTGGAGTCATAGAATCAGCAGGAGGTTGACGCTCCTTGTTTGTCCCTTCTTGTAGAATAGATAAGCCAGCTGCTGTGGCTTTTGATTGTTGTTCTGTATTTGCACCTTTAATACCCACGGGGATCAAATGTTGGGATAAGAGAATATCTTTTAAGCGTTTAAAATCAAACTCGGTTCCTGGGCGATTAATTTTTTGTAGATCAATAACAACAGGGGCATGGTAAAAGAACTTTGGTGCCTGCTGAATTTTAACTTGGAGTTGTTTATTAAAGAGATCAAGTTGCGTACCCAATAATTGCAAGGAAGTGAGTGTGTAAAGCCCTCCCTTAAGTTGAAACATGGGTGCTGTCTCGGTTAGCAGGTTTAAATTATCCGACATACTTGCCCTCGTAAATATCAATGGAATTATATATCGTGATTTTCATGTTGTGTCAATAAGGAAATCCAGAAATCCCCCCTAACCCCCCTTTTTCAAAGTGGGGAACTTGAAACTCATTTTTTTTAAAGTGGGCAAATAAATATTGGATAGTCTATTGTTTAGAATTACCTCTTAGTGTATACCACTTTTTTAGTTCCCCACTTTGAAAAAGGGGGGTTAGGAGGGATTTTGCAAAACCTTATTCATTATCAAATTCAAGCTCAATATCCTGAATCACATTTGTTGGAAGTGAGTTGTACGATACCAAACCCGAATCCAAAGGGTCAGCAGCTTGCTATGCCTGCTTGGATCCCAGGGAGTTATATGATTCGCGATTTTGCAAAAAATGTGGTTACCCTTCGAGCGGAAAGTCAGGGAACCTTCGTCCCTGTTTCGATGATTGATAAAAGCACTTGGATTTGTGATCCAGTATCAGGACCACTCACCCTTTATTATCAAGTCTATTGCGGGGATTTAGCACCAAGAGGAGCGCACGTTGATAACACTCATGTTTTTTTTAATGGCAGTCGCGTATTTTTGAAAGTATTAGGATTTGAAGAATTACCCTGTCGTGTGGATATTGTGCGACCCGAGAGCTCAGTTTACAATCACTGGCGTGTTGCAACTGCCATGACTCGAGGCATTCATACCGCCCATTATGAATTTGGACACTACACAGCAGAGAATTATGATGAGTTAATTGATCATCCCGTAGAAATAGGAGAATTTGAAGTCCACCCCTTTAAAGCTTGTGGAATACAACATGAAATAATAGTCACGGGGAAACAAAAAGCAGATATCAATCAATTATGCACAGATGTTCAAAAAATTTGTGAGTACCAAATTCAGTTTTTTGGAGAACCAGTACCCCTAGGTAATAATGGTTCGTCATATGTTTTTTTGTTAACTCTTTTAGAAGGGGGCTATGGTGGATTAGAGCATCGAGCTTCTTGTGTTTTACATGCAAGAAGGGAGAATTTACCTAAGTCTGGAGAAAGTAGAGTATCGGATGGATATCAATCCCTGTTGGGATTATTTAGCCACGAATATTTTCATACTTGGAATGTTAAAAGGATTAAACCAGAAGCCTTTTTGCCCTATAACTTAACGCAAGAAAACTATACGAAGCAACTTTGGATTTTTGAAGGGATCACATCTTATTACGATGAACTGACTTTAATCCGAACAAAAAGAATTTCTCTAGAAACTTATTTAGAAATAGTGAGTCGTGTCATAAGCGATGTATTATCCTCCCCGGGTCGTTTAAAACAAACTTTAGAACAATCCAGTTTTGAAGCGTGGACAAAATTTTATAAACCGGATGAAAATACACAAAATGCGAGTATTAGTTACTATACGAAAGGTTCTTTGGTAGCTTTAGCCTTAGATTTAACCATTCGTCGTGAAACCAATAATCAGTGTTCTTTAGATGCGATTATGAAAGCACTTTGGAAAGAATACGGGTTGCAAAATAAGGGCTTGCCCGAAGGTGCTTTTGAGGCCTTAGCTAATCGTGTTTCAGGATGCAACTTAAAGCCATTTTTTGATCAAGCGCTTAGAAGCACAGAGGATCTTGCTTTAACAGAGCTATTTGTGTGGGTGGGTATTCAGTGTCAGTTTCATCCTAGAGTTTCAATAGAAGAGCTTGGGGGGAAAAATTTGGAACCCGGTGAAAATGAAAATGCGATTACTCGACCTTTATTAGAAATCAAATTAAAAACGGGTGTTGTGGATGCACAAATAGCGTATGTGTGGTCAGGCAGCAGTGCGGAGGCTGCTGGAATAGCCGCCAATGATCTTATTATTGCTGTGAATGGATTCAAAGTAGATCGTGCGCGGTTTGAGTCTGTTATCGGAAGTTATTCGGTAGGAGAAGAAATTACGATTCATGCTTTTAGACGAGATGAATTAATGATCTTCAAAGTAACGCTTCGAGCGAGTTCACTACAAAGGTGTGTCTTAAAAGTGATGGATACTCGGGATGAACGTCAGAGTTTGTATTTAAACGATTGGTTAGAGATAGTATAATCTGCCGTATTTTGGGATTTGGGGACTTGAATATTCCAGCAAAACTATTCATTGACTTTTTCTTTCAGGCATTTTAGTGTGAGCTCAAACTGCTTTGAAAGCACATACTAATAATTATTGTTATCGCTTCGTCTAACATCCCCCGAGCGCCTCATAGCTTCTCTTAATCCTAAAGGTAATCGAATTAGGCGCTCTGCCCCCTTGAAAGGGGGCTTTTCCACATCTGAATCGAAAGCAATAAAATACTTTAATTTATTATCCTAAACCCATCTGAGCTTAAGCCAATGTCATGTCAAGCAAGAAGTAATACTTTTATAGTTGCTTTGATTTTCGCTACTACCCTGTGACATTGTTCCTGAACTTCGACATTCGTGAATCGTAATACTTTTATTCCGAGTGTTCTTAGATAAATATCCCGACTCAAATCCTTTTCTTGCTGTCCTCTAGAAAAATGATATTCCCCATCCAATTCGATACAAAGTCTAGGGGCTTTGGAATAAAAATCCAAGATGTAAGGACCAATTGGTTTTTGTGTATAAAATTGAACGCCACATATTTGTTTTCGTCTTATTCTACGCCATAATAAATGTTCAGGTGCTGTCATTTGCTTTCTTAGTTCTCTTGAATAGGGCTTTAATTCCTTGCTGTATGGCAATAACTCCTTCATCTCATACTCCTTATTTGAGGTGTGCAATTATATTTCTGATGCATTCAAATTTAAAGTGCTTGATTTCATACCTTAAATAGATCATGATAATGCCAAAAATACGTTGGTTTTTTAGGAAAGTCTTGGATGTGGTTTTTAGCCCCCTTTCAAGGGGGCAGAGTGCCTAATTCGATTATCTTTAGGATTAAGAGAAGCTATGAGGCGCTCGGGGGATGTTAGACGAAGCGATAACAGTAATTATTAGTATGTGCTTCAAAGATTTGAATAATGATAATTCTAATCGGCAGATTTCAAAACTGAAGAACCAAAAAAAGTGAGATTAACTCTAACAATTTAATAAGGATCTTGTATTTGGCATGATAAATAAAATAACTGGGGAGAGAGGCTCCTCACTGATAGAAGTATTGATTGCATTACTTTTGTTATCAATAGGTGCTTCTACCATTGGAACCTTATGTATTCAAAGTCTTAGCTTTCGTCAAGATTCAGCCTGGTGGGAACATGCAACACAGATAGCTTTTAGTGTGTCCGAAAACTTGCGATTACATAAGCATCATAAATATAAGAAAGAACAGGTGCTTCCAAGTATTTTGTTACATTGGCGTGAAAAAATAGCTAAAGCATTACCGGGCAGTGAATTAAGTATTGAATACACTGAAGAAAAGTCATATACTCTCACGATTTTTTCAAGGATGAATGTAAAGTATAAACTGCAATGGATAATCGATGTTTAGGGATGAGTTTAATTGCTGTTCTTATTGGTATGGCCTTAAGTACTTTGGTTGTTTCAGGTGCAATCTATTGGTATCAATTTACAAAAGAGCACTATATTGTTGAAGGTGAGCATCATTCGGAAAAAGAGGTACAGCGAACACTGTTTCAATTTTTAATTCAAGATCTCCATGTCAGTGGCTACCGAGGCTGTCGAAGCCGGGATGAGTTTTTTCCAATCACAAGGGGAGTTGTCGAGAAAAGAAGTGAGATAAATATATTTCCGCAGGATAGACGATTGGTATTTGGTTTTTTAGTCACTGCTGAAAATTGTTTTGGAAAAATGCCTGAGACTGTATGTAATAGGGTAATAAAAAATACAGATTTATTAATAATCTATGATATTCCAAAGCGTACTGCTGAATTAGCCAAAAATATGTCTGATCCCAGTGATACACTTCAAACTAAACAGGATAGTCATTTTGCAAAAGGATCTTTAGTTTTGATTTCGGATTGTTTGCAGGGAGATCTGTTTGTGGCAAATGAGGTGGGTGGCGATCTTATTTTTCATCAGGTAACTGCTAAAGATTCTAAGAATAAATCAAATGCTTTAAGTAAATGTTATTTAAGAGGCTCTGAAGTGACTGAATTGCAAAGAGTTGCTTATTATCTTGGAGAGCCGAAACGTTTTATTGCGAGGAATGCTAATCATCCTAAAAAGCCAATTTATGCATTGTATAGAGATGATCTTTTGCATTCTGCTGAGGAGTTGGTAACAGGAATTAATGAATTTAAAGTAGAATTTGGGTTTTTTTCAAAATCCTTACCCGAAACACTCTATAAGCCGGCTGGGCAAATCGAAGATTGCTTGGCTATTAACAGTGTTCGGATAAAAATTAAAACTATCAATGAACGAACTTCTAAAGAAAATGAATGGGAGACTGAAATTGCGCTTAGAAACTGGCATGGCCCTGATTATCGTGATCATCTTGTTGACGGTCACCTCTCTCATTTCAGCACACTTGATGCTGCGGGAACTCTTGGGTCAAAAAATAGCCCATAACTTAAAAGATCAGCTTCAAAGGGAGCAAACAGCTGAAAATCAGTTATTGCATGAAGAAAAGCAACTTGAGAAGGCTATGTATAAACGAGAAGGTTTGGATTCACCTACTATACAAAAAATTGGATTTGTTCCTGATCATCTAGGATTTGGGTGTTCTGAGGGTGTTGAAATTTATCAAATCACTGTGCAGCCTTATCAAACGACTTACGCAGTGATGAAGCAAATGTAGGGGCCGGTCCCTGTGCCGGCCCAAAAAACCAAAACCTTACCTGGAGAATCCTATGAAAAAACTAATTTTAACTTTATTTATGTTTTTTTTGAATTTTATTTTAATTTATGAAGTAAATAGTCAACCTCTTTTAATCAGCAATTCGAATTTATTGGATGAGAACTTAAGATTATTTCTGGGTAATTGTTCTAGAATGACTCGAAGTCCTGATTTTGGGGTACCCATCGTAATACTTAATCCCAGAACTGCTTGGAAAGAGGGCTCAGAATTATTAGACATGGTTTATGTAAAATCTTTTATTTATGCGATTTCTAATCAGGGTATTTTATATGGGTTGGATGGTAGAACAGGAGAAGAAATTGCTAGTTTGAATTTGTTTCCAGGAGAAACAACCTCGTTAGCTATGTCTCCAGTCCACACACTTATTAAGAGGAGCCATCTTACGGTGGGTGTAATTTCTGAAAGCGATGATCGTGCTCGTGTGTTGTTAGCCATGAGTATGAGTATTGTAAATAATGAGGGAGAAGAAAAGAGTTTGGGGATAGTATTTGATATTACAGATCCTTACCAATTAAACAGGATCTCAGAGTTGTCCCCTAAAAAGATGACAAAGGTAATCGCTAAACCTTTTTTTGTACGGATGTCATCTGCATCTGATCATCATTGGGGCATTATTTGGGCAGGTGCGGCTAAAGAATTGGGAGCATTACAGTTTATACCTTTGGCTGCACCGAGCGCTGTTATTGAGTACACAACAAGAGGCCGTGATATTTCGATTGTTGAGGCGGTTGATTTAGATTCGCGGGGAGTCGTTGATAGAATCTATGCGGGAGATTTGACAGGCGCTCTGTGGGTTTTTGACCTGAAACAGTCTGATCATCCTAAAGCTAAAAAAATAGCATCTCTTCAAGTACTATCAGGACCTAAGGTTGTGAAGGCAAACCATGGCGGTGGGGTCTACTTATATGTGTTAGCGGAAAATGAAAGCAGGGAACAAAGAATGTATGCACTGGAAGATAAATTAAATACCACAGATGAATTAATACCAGTGCTTTTAGATAAAACCGCAACTTTAGATTATTTTATTCGATTTGGACGAGCGATTTTTGTTCCACGCAGCAATTCATTACCTTTTGTTATGAACCTTGCTTCACATAAACCGGTAGCAGTTGCATGGGAATCTATGAAATCGACGACAGAATTAGGAGCGGAATCAGGATCTGAAAAAATCTGCGAAGGGGATAAAGTTGTTAAATTATTGTGGGATCCTAAAAAACATCAGGATATTTTAGTAACTTTGAATTCTAAGTGTCAGCTTAATAGTATGACCGGCACTATGAATGCAGATCGATTAGGCAGACAGTCCTTTAAAAATTATTAAAATCTAATATTTTTTGTTGACAGCGAGGAAATAGATCATTTAATGTAACCCTTTGTACCCTGTTGTGGGGTTTGTGGGAACGTGTTGTAATCATTTAAAATTTAATGATAGACGTACCACGAAAGTTTTGTATGGCTATTATACACAACGGGTTGTTAGACCTTCTAGTTAGGAGAAAGTGTTCATGATGAAGAAGAAGAGTTCAAAGTCAAAATGGGTTGGGTTAACCCTCGCAGCTGCAATGTCTGGAAGTGCAGCAGCAAGCATGCAAGTTGATTCACGTGGTGGATTAAGCGTATATGATCCTGCTGATAGTAAATATTGGTTTACCATTGGTGGTCTATTGCAAGTCGATGAGGTTATATTCTCTGGTAATAAACGTGCAAAAAGAAATGATTTTCCAAACGGCGCTAATTTACGTCGTACTTGGTTAGATTTTAATGGTGGTGTTGGTGAATTTTGGACATACCGTTTGGAACTTGATTTTCGAGGTGAACCGGTAGTTCTTCGTAATGCCTATTTAAATTTTGCGGGTATAGAGTGTTCTAATATTGCAGTTGGGCAATTCCAAATTCCTTTTGGATTAGAGAATTGGGGTAATAAGCAAGATTTATTGTTCTTGGAACAAAGTTTAATGGGCACTGCATTTTTAGCACCTGAATTTGGAATAGGTCTTTATGCAGATACCAACTTTGCAGATATGGTAACAATTGCTGCAGCGGTGTTTGAACCACGCCAAGTAGCTAACTCTTTTGGAAGTATTCGCAGCCGGTCTTTTAACCAACAATTGGCTAGAACTACGTATAGTCCAAAGAATGATCGTCTTGGAGAAGCTGTCCGTGTGACTTTTTCACCTTGTCATACTGATGATGTTGTATACCACTTAGGTGCTTCAGCTAGACATCAAAAGTTAATTTCAACAGCTGCAGATGGATCTGTTGTATTAACAAATTTATTTCAAACAGCCCCAGAAGCGATTGCTCGTTCAACCGCTTTATTGGTTAATGCGGGTGCTATGCGGGCTAAACAGTACACAGTGGGTGGTTTAGAAGCAGCCGCTATGTGGGGACCTGCAATGGTACAGGCTGAATATGAAAGAGCTAAGGTTAAGACAGTAGCTGTGGCTAATTCTGCTGATCGTTTTTTCTCTAAGGGACATCCAAGCTTTAGGGGATATCATGTTCAGGGCGCTTATGTTATCACCGGTGAATCTCATTCTTATGATTTCCCCAGTGGGACCTTCGGCTCTGTAAAACCTGCTAGCGACTGTGGTGCTTGGGAAGTTGCTGCACGATATAGCTTCATTAATCTAAATAGTAAAAAGATTCATGGGGGTAGTGAGCACAATTTAACCTTAGGGCTTAATTGGTATGCGACAGATAATGTTAAAGTGGTGTTTAATTACATCCGCGCTAACATTCATCCAACGAATACAAACATTACACAAGATCGTGTATCAGCTAATAAGCTGCACATGAATGCATTGGGTGGTGTGGGTACTGCTGGAAGACAACCTTCATCTGTTGATGCTAAAAAACGTAAGTTGAATATTTTTGGTTTACGTTTCCAAGTGGCGATTTAATCGAGTACGAATACTGGATATTCGTCTGAGGTCAAAATCCTCATTTTAAGTCCCTCTGAACCCCCCTTTTTTAAAGGGGGGTTTTTTTATTGTAATTTCAAATTATCATTGGTAGGAATTCAATTCTAGTTATACAATTTCAATATGCGCTTCAATAAAAGATCTTTATTTATGGTTACTGCAGTCTGTCTACCTTTGGTTATGACAGGGTGTACTAGAACGCCTGGCGATCCTTTAGAATGTTTCAATCGAGGTGTCTTTGGTTTTAATAAGGCCCTTGATAGGGTTGTCATTAAGCCTGCAGCCCATCTTTATGATGCTCTTATCCCCAAACCCGTAAAAATGGGTGTTAGTAATGTTTATGAAAATTTAAGAGAACTCCCAACTTTTGCCAATGACGTTTTACAAGGAAAATTTAGGGATGCAAGCAATACCGGAGGTCGTTTTGTATTGAATACAACGATAGGTATTGTGGGGATCTTTAACGTTGCAAGTTATGCCGGATTAGAAAGACGCACCAATGATTTTGGTTTAACCTTGGCTAGATGGGGTTGGAAAGACTCAAGTTATCTAGTTTTACCAATTTTAGGGCCCAGTACAATCAGAGATGGTATAGGATTGGGTGCTACTTATTATATGAGTGTTTATCCATATATCCATTCTCGTAAAGCTCGCTATGGTCTCTTAGCTTTATATTATGTTGAACTTCGAGCAGACTTTTTAAAGAATGAGCCTGCAATAGAAGAAGCTTCAATCAATGAATACACTTTTTACAAAGATGCCTATTTGCAACATCGACAATATGAAATGGGTGGAGAAAATACCAGCACAGAAAATGCAACTAACACTACAAATGGCACAGATAATACAGGTGCTGAACTACAAGGTCCTCCGCCATAAAAGAGTAAGGTTAGGGCTATGATGGTAGTTCCGCAAGGATCCAAAATTCTAACCATTGATGATGATACAGTGTTGCGTCAAAATATCGCAGCTTATCTGGATGACAGTGGATTTATTGTTATTGAAGCTGAAAATGGAAAAGTAGGATTAGAATTATTTCGTAAAGAAAAACCAGATTTAGTTTTAACCGATATTAAAATGCCTTTAATGAATGGTTTAGAAGTTTTAGAAGCCATATCAAAAGAATCTCCAGAAACGCCAGTCATTGTGATGTCTGGACTTGGGGAGATGAAAGATGTTATTCAAGCTTTAAGATTAGGTTCTTGGGATTATTTACCCAAACCCTTGGCTGATTTGACAGTTATGGAGCATTCGGTTTGTAAAGCACTTGAGCGCTCTCGATTAATAGAAGAGAACAAGGCGTATCGTTTACAATTAGAAGCTGCAAATCAAGCTTTAAAGAAGAGTTTAGGAATTTTAGAACAAGATCAAGAAGCAGGTAGAAGTGTTCAGATGCGGTTATTACCAGAACAAGATGTCACTTTTGGTTCTTATCATTTTACCCATGGGGTGATGCCTTCTTTATATTTAAGTGGAGATTTTGTTGATTATTTTAAATTAGATGAACATCGATTTGGTTTCTACATTGCAGATGTTTCTGGGCATGGTTCTTCATCAGCTTTCGTGACGGTTTTATTAAAAAGTTTGGTGTCGCAATTTATTACTCGTTATCAAATGCATAATGATCCTTTAATATTGGAGCCTGAAAATTTATTGGCTCGATTAAGTGCAGAGATTTACGCCGCTAAACTTGGAAAATATCTTACCATGGTGTATGGTGTCATCAATTCTGTAGATAATGAACTTATCTATACGATAGGAGGACATTATCCTAATCCTATTATTATACTGGAAGGTGAAAAAGCACGATTTTTAGAGGGTAAAGGCTTTCCAGTGGGAATCATGAAACAAGTAAATTATCAAAGGTATAAACTCACTTTGCCGGTTAATGCTCAGCTGGTGATGTTTTCAGATGGCATTGCGGAAGTGTTGCCTGAAAAAGATTTAGTTGAAAAAGAAAAAGCCTTGTTACGGATGGTGAAAGAAGGAGAGGGTACAGTCGAAGATTTTCTACAACGCATAGGGGTTAAAGATAAAAAAGGCTTACCGGATGATATCACCATGTTATTAATGAAAAGAATTGTGCCGTAGGAAGGGCAATAAATTAAAGTATTTTATTGGTCGTTGATTTAGATGTGGAAAAGCCCCCTTTCAAGGGGGCAGAGCGCCTAATTCGATTACCTTTAGGATTAAGAGAAGCTATGAGGCGCTCGGGGGATGTTAGACGAAGCGATAACAGTAATTATTAGTATGTGCTTTCAAAGTAGTTTGAGCTTACGATTTTTTAAACGTTAAAACGAAAATGAATCACATCCCCATCTTGAACTAAGTAGTCTTTTCCTTCTAAACGCCATTTTCCAGCATCTTTAGCACCTTGTTCCCCTTTATATTTAATAAAGTCTTCAAAGCTGATAATTTCTGCACGAATAAATCCCTTTTCAAAATCCGAGTGAATAACACCTGCAGCCATAGGTGCAGTAGCACTTCTTGGAATGGTCCAAGCGCGAACTTCTTTAACTCCAGCAGTAAAGTAAGTTTCTAGATTCAGCAATTTGTAACCCGCACGAATAACACGATTTAATCCGGGTTCCTCTAATCCTAAATCTCTCAAGAATTCTAGCTTTTCACTGTTTGAGAGTCCTGCGATATCTGCTTCGATGGCTGCACAAATGGGTACAACTGTAGCGCCTTCTTGTTTTGCGATAGCTTCTAAAGCTGTTAAAAAAGGGTTTTTTTCGAAACCTTGTTCATCCACATTGGCGATATACATCATGGGTTTTTCGGTGATTAAATGTAATGAATGAATCATTGCTCTTTCATGTTCATCTGCATCCAGTGTTCTTGCAGGATTTCCTTGATCTAAATGTGATTTTAATCGTTCTAACAGATTTTTTTCAGCAATCATTTCTTTATTACCACTTTTTGCATTTTTAAGGGTTTTAAGAAGAGCGCGTTCTAAGGTTTGTAAATCAGCCAGTAAAAGTTCAGTATTGATAATTTCAATGTCATTTTTGGGATCAACCTTGCCTGCAACATGAACAATATCGTCGTGTTCAAAACATCTAACAACATGAGCAATGGCTTCTGTTTCTCGAATATGTGCTAAGAATTGATTACCAAGACCTTCCCCTTTAGATGCGCCTTTAACCAGTCCTGCAATATCCACAAACTCCATGGTGGTGGGAACAATTCGTTCCGGTTTGACGATCTCAGCCAGTTGATCAAGCCTTTGATCGGGCATGGGAACGACTCCTACATTTGGATCGATAGTACAGAAAGGATAATTTTGTGCTGCAATTCCTGCTTGGGTTAAAGCATTAAAAAGAGTCGATTTTCCTACATTGGGTAAACCTACAATGCCACATTTAAATCCCATGTTAAATCCTCTTTATTTAAAATTAATTTTTTTACTTAACTCTTAACTTTTAACAGAAATACCCGAAAAACTGTGTAGTTGATTCATTACTGTAGACCATTCACCCTGAATAATTTTGGGAAGTACGCCTAGGACTTCATCAATTGCTAGATTAATTTGTTGTTCTTCATGTTTTGATGGGCGATGTAAAACATAATCCAGTACATGATCTTTATGACCCGGATGGCCAATGCCGATCCGTAATCGATGAAACTCACGACCCCCTAAATGATGAATAATATCGCGCAAACCATTATGTCCTCCATGACCACCCCCTGTTTTTAAACGTACACATCCCGTAGGAATATCTAAATCATCATGGGCAATTAAAATGGCATTAAGTGGGATATTATAATATTTGCTGATTGCCCCCACAGCTTGGCCACTGTGATTCATAAAGGTCGTGGGTATTAAAATTTTAACTTCTTTTCCATTAAAAGTAGTTTTGCCAACACGGGCATGAAACTTAGTTTCTGTTTTTAAATCCAAATGGTTACTTTGGCAAAAGCGTTCAAGCAGCCATGCGCCTGCATTGTGTCTGGTTTCGGCATAAGTTGGGCCTGGATTTCCAAGCCCAACCAAAAGCTGAATTGGGGTATTCGCCCCTTCTGCCATGATTATTTACCTTTACCCTTATCTTTCCCTTTATCTTTAGGAGCTTCTTTAGCTTTATTGGCGTCTGGCTTTTTAGATTTATCTGCTTCAGTTTTAGCCGGAGCAGTAGTTCCGGCAGTGCCGGCTGCTTCAGCACTCGCTGCAGCAGCGGCAGCTGCGGCGGCGGCTTCTGCTTCTTCCTCAGCAATGGCTGCACGGGGTAAATGAATATTCACAACCGCCATATCACCATGACCGTGAGTCAAGGCAACGAATTCAATTCCTTTGGGGACATTGATTTCGGATAAGTGAATGGCTTGGTTTAAGGCCAGATTCGTGAGATCAACATCAATGGATTCAGGTAATTCACTCGCAATACAGCGGATTTCTACGTCAATCATTTGATGGTTTACGATACCACCATCTTTTACACCTTGAGAATTTTCTTCACCATGATAGCGAATGGGAACACGCATATGGATTGTGTCAGTGGGTCTAACCCGTTGAAAATCCATATGAATGACAGCATGACGTTTAAAAGGGTGTCTTTGTATATCTTTCAAGATCACGGTTTGTTTTTGATCTTTAAGATTCATTGTTAAAAGATGGGAGTAAAAAGCCTGATTTTCTAAGGCATGCATCACTTTTTTATGATCGAGTGTAATTAAAGTCGGTTTTTCGCCTCCCCCATACATAATAGCCGGAACCTGATCTTGTAAACGACGTAGGCGGCGGCTCGCACCTTTCCCCTGGTCGTTACGCAATTCAGCGTTTAATTCAAAAGTAGCTTTTTTAGACATTTTGTAGTCTCCTGGCATGAACAAAAATAGGCCCCACCCGCGACCTGGGGGGCCATTACTTGGGTCAGAACCCTGACGAGAGAATATACCGTATTGAACGTTTAATTGCAATTAAGTTAGGATTATGGTAATACCTGTGATTTAGTTTTTTAACTTGTAAAATGTCTTCCATGAAGACTGAGTCATGGAGTCAGATCCATGGATCTGACCCCATCACTGTGATATTGTAACCACGGGATTTAAAAAGGAGCGATTTATGTCATTAAGCAAAAAAGTTTTGAGTCTTATCACTGAACATGATGTTAAATTTGTTGACCTTCGTTTTACAGATACACGTGGTAAAGAACAACATGTGACCGTTCCTTCCCGAGTTGTAGATGAAGATTTTTTTACTCATGGTAAGATGTTTGATGGTTCATCGATCGCTGGGTGGAAGGAAATTTGTGAATCCGATATGGTTTTAATGCCCGATCTCGAGACTCACATTTTAGATCCTTTCTATGAAGAAGTTACTTTAAATATTCGCTGTGATGTCTTAGAGCCTACAACAAAACAAGGTTACGAACGCGATCCTCGCTCGGTTGCAAAACGAGCAGAGACGTATTTAATCTCAACTGGCATTGCTGATGTCGCGTACTATGGTCCAGAGCCTGAGTTTTTTATCCTAGATGACGCTCGTTGGGATATCAACATGAAGGGTGCGTATTATGCCATCGATTCGGACGAGGCTGCTTGGAACTCTGGTAAAACAATGGAAGGGGGCAATACTGGCCATCGTCCTACTGTTAAAGGCGGTTACTTCCCTGTTCCTCCAGTCGATTCCTCACAAGATATTCGATCGGCCATCTGTTTAACATTGGAAAAAATGGGTATAAAAGTGGAGGCCCATCATCATGAGGTTGCTACTGGTAATCAAAATGAAATATCCACTGAATTTAACAGTTTGGTTAACAAAGCGGATGAAATTCAGGTACTAAAATATGTGATTCACAATATTGCGCATGCTTATGGTAAAACAGCTACTTTTATGCCCAAACCTGTTGTAGGTGATAATGGTAATGGCATGCACTGTCATCTTTCTCTGGCAAAAAATGGTAAAAATCTTTTTTCTGGAGATGCTTATGCAGGTCTTTCTGATCTCGCTTTGCATTATATTGGTGGCGTTTTACACCATGCACGTGCTTTGAATGCCTTTACTAACAGTACTACAAACAGTTATAAACGTTTGGTCCCAGGATTCGAAGCGCCAGTATTGCTGGCTTATTCAGCTCGAAATCGTTCTGCTGCTATTCGGATCCCTCATGTTGTCAATCCAAAATCCACTCGTATCGAAGTGCGTTTCCCAGATGCTGCCACGAATCCTTATCTTGCTTTTTCGGCGATAATGATGGCAGGACTGGATGGCATTCAAAATAAAATTCATCCTGGAAATCCAATTGATAAAGATTTGTACGATTTGCCAGCGGAAGAAACCGACCGTATTCCAACTGTCTGTACTTCTTTAAATCGTGCGATCGAAGCGCTAGATGCAGATCGAGCCTTTCTCACCAAAGGTGGCGTATTTTCGGATGATCTCATTGATGGTTATATTAAATTGAAGCGAGCCGAAATTAAGCGATTAATGATGACGACTCATCCAGTTGAGTTCGATATGTACTACAGCTTATAAAGTTTGAGGTCAGATTATGAGGGGGCGGGAGGTGTCACCGTCTAATTGAACATGGAGCTGATAGACTCTTCTTTGCTAACTCGATAAATAGCTTCGGAGAGCATCCCAGCAATACCCAGTTGACGAATTTTAGGGCAAAGTTTGGCTTTTTCATTTAAGGGAATAGTGTCGGTAACGACTAATTCATCTAAGGGAGAAGCCATTAGATTTTCAACGGATTGCTGGGATAAAACCGGATGTGTACAATAAGCAACTATTTTGGTAGCACCTGCTTTTTTTAAAGCCTCAGCTGCTAAACACACGGTCCCTGCAGTATCTATCATGTCATCGACAATCACACAATGACGATTTTTTACATCACCAATAACATTCATCACATGCGATTCATTGGGATGAGGACGACGTTTATCAATAATTGCTAATTCTGCATGATTTAAGCGTTTCGCAAATGCACGCGCACGCACAACCCCACCGACATCAGGAGATACAACCATAGGGTTGGGATAGCCTTGTTTTATGATATCTTCGAGTAATACTTTAGATCCGTAAACATTATCAACCGGAATAGAGAAAAATCCTTGAATTTGCTCTGAATGTAAATCCACTGTCAATAATTTATCAATTCCGACAGTATTAAAAAGATCAGCAACAATTTTTGCTGTAATTGGAACACGCGCTGATCGATTCCGGCGATCTTGTCTTGCATATCCGTAATAAGGAACAACAGCAACAATACGATCGGCAGAGGCGCGACGCACGGCATCGGCTATTAACAACAATTCCATGAGATGATTATTTGTAGGCGCAGAAGTGGATTGCAAAATAAAGACATCTTGTCCACGAATGTTTTCTAAAATTTCAACGCGGGTTTCACCATCCGAAAATTGAGTGACTAGGGCTTCACCCAAACTGATTTTTAAGTGTTCGGCAACTTTTTGAGCAAGAACAGGATTTGCATTCCCTGTAAATAATGTCATGCGTTTCAAAGTGGGTTACTCCAGAAATTGGCTGGGGCGCTAGGATTCGAACCTAGGTATGCAGAGATCAAAACCCTGTGCCTTACCGCTTGGCGACGCCCCAATCTCAAGGGACCTATTGTACTACTTTCCTTTTTACTCTTTCAATGGCTTCCGCTATCTCTTTTCGAATTTTAGCTTTATAACTGGGGTTTCTGGGATCGTATTGTAATTTTGGCGCTTCTTGCTTTAAAAGTCGCTGTGTGCGGGCTTGATAGCGTACTTTAGCACGATTGGCCCGGATGCGTTTTTCCTCTGAATTTGCTTGAACTTGGCTTTCTACTATGTCAATGCAATCCATTGGACAGGGGGCAACACAGAGTTTACAACCAATGCATTCTTCTTCAAGAACGGTGTGTAAGAATTTAGAAGCACCAACAATGGCATCCACGGGACATGCAGGTAAACATTTACCACAGGCCACACAATCAATTTCACGTATTACTGCTAGAAACAACTATAACTCCCCGTAAATATTTTGGAAAACCGGGCGGACACTAGGTCCGCCCCTACAATTATTTTACGCGCATGCCGGGTTCTGCACCCTGATGAGGTTCTAAAATCCAGAGATCACGACCACCCGGTCCTGCCGCTAATACCATGCCTTCTGAGATTCCAAAGCGCATTTTACGAGGCGCAAGATTAGCGACAACCACTGTCAATTTGCCAATGAGATCTTCTGGTTTATAAGCTTCTTTAATGCCTGCAAAAATTTGACGGGTCTCACCGCCGATATCTACAGTCAATTTTAGAAGTTTTTGTGCTTCTTCGACATGTTCTGCAGTGATGATTTTTGCAATGCGCAGATCAATTTTGGTAAAGTCTTCAATGGTAATCGTTTCACGAATGGGTTCTTTCGCAACGAGACCGACCGTGCTTGTTTTGCTGGTTTCGCCTGCTTGATTTGTTTGAACTGCAGGAGAGGTTTCAGTTAAATTTTCTTTAGAATCTTCTATCATGGCATTTACCTCGGATAATTCAATGCGTTGTAGTAAGGGTTTAAAGGGTTGAATTGCATGTCCCAATAAAGGAGTCAGACGATTCTTCCAAGTTAATTCACAGTTAAGAAAAGTTTCGACTTCTTGAGTTAAATTAGGCACTATGGGTTTTAAGTAAATCATGAGTACTCGGAACAAGTTTAAACCAACACTGCAACTTTCATGCGCTTTTTGACGAGTTTCGGGGGATTTAATTAAGTTCCATGGTTTTTGATCATCAATATATCGATTGGCATCGTCTGCCAAACTCATGATTTCTCGCACGGCACGCGAAAATTCTCGATGTTGAAAATGATTGACGATAGAATCTCCGGCAGTAATAAATTTTTGGTATAATTCTGTTTCGATGCACTGAGTTGATAATTTTCCTTCAAAATGTTGATGAATAAAACCCGCACATCGACTGGCGATATTGACAAGCTTTCCGACCAAATCGGAATTTACGCGTTGTACAAAATCATCCAGTTGAAAATCAATGTCGTCAATCCCGCTGCCTAATTTACTGGCAAAATAATATCGTAAATAATCTGGTTTTAAATGATTTAAATAAGTTCTTGCAGTGATCAATGTGCCTCGAGATTTTGACATTCTTTGGCCATTAACCATTAAGAATCCGTGGGCAAAAACATTCGTGGGTGTGCGAAATTGACTCCCTGCTAACAGTGCTGGCCAAAACAGTGCATGAAAATAAATAATGTCTTTACCGATAAAATGATAAAGTTCAGTTTGACTATCCTCTTTCCAATAATCGTCAAATTTTAACGATGGATTTTTATTGCTGTCGCATAAATTTTTAAAACTGGCCATGTAGCCTATCGGGGCATCAAGCCAGACATAAAAATATTTATTGGGGGCATCGGGGATTTCAAATCCAAAATAGGGACCATCGCGAGAAATATCCCACTGTTGTAATCCTACCTCGAACCATTCGCTGAGTTTCTTAGCAACTTCAGGTTGAACATGGCCTGCTTTTGTCCAATTTTTTAACATCTGTTCGTAATGATCGAGACAAAAGAAATAATGCAGAGATTCTTTTTGGATGGGGGTTGCACCTGAAATAACAGAGATAGGATTTTTTAGATCAGTCGGAGAGTAGGTTGCACCACAGACTTCACAATTATCTCCATACTGATCTTTAGCGCCACATTTTGGACATTCGCCCTTTACATAACGATCAGGTAAAAATAGGTTTTTAATGGGGTCATAAGCCTGGTGGATGGTGCGTTTGGTGATATCCCCTTTTTTGTATAATCGTCTATAAATTTCTGTTGCAAGTGCTTGGTTTTCGGGAGAATGGGTTGTGTGAAAATTATCAATACCAATAGAAAAATCTTCAAGATCTTGTTTGTGTTCGGTATGGATTTTTGCTACCAGAGCTTCCGGTGTTATGCCCATTTTTTCAGCTTTAAGCATAATGGGGGTGCCGTGGGCATCATCGCCGCAGACATAAATACAGGTATTTCCAATGAGTTTTTGGAAACGCACCCAGATATCCGCTTGAATTGCTTCTAACATATAGCCCAAATGGAGGGAGCCATTAGCATAGGGGAGGGCTGTGGTAACCAGTATTTGTTGAGAGGTGGTTTTTGTCATAAATCTAAATGATAAATACTTGCTGAAGAAAAAATCTTCTTAATCATACACTTTTCTCTTGATTATCGAAAGACTCATATTGATTCTATACTATAGCGTTTTGTAACAAGCCTATGATATTCTTGGTATTTACTTTTGTGGTTAATTATGAAAGAAACTGCCATTACCGAAAATATTGTTCGAGAAGCGTTGAAAGCGATTCAGGACCCTCATTTGGGGATTGATTTAGTTTCTTCTTTGGTGGTACAAAATATCAAAATCGAGCAAGATATGTTACATCTTGCTTTACGACTGGGTTATCCGGCAAAGAGCTATCAAGAAACCTTAAAAAATCAAATAGAATCAGAATTAAAATCACTTCTAGACATTGCGCACATTAAGACAGATGTTACTTCACGGGTAAATACGCATGTTGTACAAAAAAGCATGAGAGCATTGCCAGGAATAAAAAATATTATTGCCATTGCTTCTGGAAAGGGTGGAGTTGGTAAATCGACAGTAGCCTGTAATTTAGCCTTAGCCATTCAAGCGGAAGGTGCTAAGGTTGGTATTTTGGATGCAGATATTTATGGACCGAGCCAACCAAAAATGTTGGGTGTGACAGAAAAACCAGGGGCACAAGAAAAACGATTGATGCCGGTGATTAGCCATGGTTTGAAGACCATGTCTATTGGTTATCTGGTAGAAGAAAATACGCCGACGGTCTGGCGGGGGCCGATGGTGAGTAGTGCATTGCAACAGCTTTTAAACGATACGGAGTGGGGAGAACTGGATTATTTAATCATTGATTTACCGCCTGGAACAGGGGATATTCAATTGACGCTTGCGCAAAAAATTCCAGTCAGTGGTGTTGTGGTTGTCACGACACCTCAAGAAATTGCGCTGATGGATGCTAGAAAAGCGATTATGATGTTTCGTAAAGTAGGGGTTAGTGTTTTGGGTATTATTGAAAATATGAGCGCTCATGTTTGTCGACACTGTGGACATGAAGAAGCAATCTTTGGTAGCAACGGTGCAGCAGAGTTAGCAAAACAATATGAAATTCCTTTGTTAGGGGATATTCCTTTGGACAGTAGAATCAGAGAGAAATCCGATCTGGGTGAGCCAATCGTTGTTTTTGAGCCTGACAGTTCGATTACCCAGCGTTATCTTGAGCTTGCTCGCAGTGTGACTGCTCAATTGTCTTTGCGACCGAGAGATTTAAATCTCTCTTTTCAAACTCAAGTAAAAAACAGTTAAGGTAAATACAGTTATTAATAGATAAACGGGTATTAAAAGAGGAACTGAATGACAATTAAATCTGATCAATGGATACGACGAATGGCGATTGAACACAGCATGATAGAGCCTTTTGCTGATACGCAAATTCGGCATAATGAAACAGGCCCTATGATTTCCTACGGGACGTCTAGTTATGGTTATGATGTTCGTTGTTCAAACGAATTTAAAATTTTTACCAATATTAATTCAGCGATTGTGGATCCCAAAGCTTTTGATCCCAATAGTTTTGTGGATGTTACTGCCGATGTTTGCATTATTCCGCCCAATTCGTTTGCATTGGCGCGAACGGTAGAATATTTTAGAATTCCAAGAAATATTTTAACCATTTGTGTAGGTAAATCTACCTATGCACGATGTGGTATTATTGTGAATGTTACACCTTTAGAGCCTGAATGGGAAGGGCATGTGACTTTGGAATTTTCAAATACAACCCCATTACCTGCGAAGATCTATGCTCATGAAGGGGTTGCGCAGATGATCTTTTTTGAATCAGATGAAGTCTGTCATACGTCCTATCGGGATAGGAATGGAAAATATCAGGGGCAACAAGGGGTCACTTTACCAAAAACTTAATTTAAAGGTTTTTGAAAATACACCGAAAAACATATTATTGTCTTAAACTTACACCTTACCTACAAAGGGGGAAATGAAAAATGAGCGAAGCCGCGTTGGAGTATGACAA